>Ga0209676_1000309_pt1 | contig 95678 bp, 84 predicted proteins | sample AraplaCvi_mLB_r2_FD_184282 | JGI IMG/M metagenome (GOLD analysis project Ga0209676, IMG submission 184282) | Arabidopsis root microbial communities from North Carolina, USA - plate scrape MF_Cvi_mLB_r2 (SPAdes) (version 2) | ecosystem: Host-associated > Plants > Roots > Endosphere | place: USA...
ACCCGTCGAAAGTCGTTCAGGTTGGCGACGAAGTGGAAGTCATGGTTCTGGACATCGACGAAGAGCGTCGTCGTATCTCCCTGGGCATCAAGCAGTGCAAGTCCAACCCATGGGAAGACTTCTCCGGCCAGTTCAACAAGGGTGACAAGATCACCGGTACCATCAAGTCGATCACCGACTTCGGTATCTTCATCGGCCTGGACGGCGGCATCGACGGCCTGGTTCACCTGTCCGACATCTCCTGGAACGAAACCGGCGAAGAAGCCGTACGTCGTTTCAAGAAGGGCGACGAGCTGGAAACCGTCATCCTGTCGGTCGACCCAGAGCGCGAGCGCATCTCCCTGGGCATCAAGCAGCTGGAAGACGATCCGTTCTCCAACTTCGTTGCTGTCAATGACAAGGGCGCTATCGTCAAGGGCATCGTGAAAGAAGTTGACGCCAAAGGCGCCATCGTCACCCTGGCCGACGACATCGAAGCTACTCTGAAAGCTTCCGAAATCAGCCGTGACCGCGTTGAAGACGCGCGTAACGTCCTGAAGGAAGGCGAAGAGATCGAAGCCAAGATCATCAGCGTTGACCGCAAGTCCCGCGTTATCAGCCTGTCCATCAAGTCGAAGGACGATGCTGAAGAGCGCGAAGCCATCCAGAGCCTGAAAAACGCTCCGGAAGCGGCTGCCGACACCACCATGGCTGCGCTGCTGCGCGAAGCAATGGCCAAGCAGAACTGAGTTCTGTTTGATCGGTAAAAAAAGGCGACCCTCGGGTCGCCTTTTTTTTATGCTGAAAGAAAGCCGTGTCGGGGGATTGTGCGATGTTGATGTTTGGCGACGTCATGGAAGGTCGCGGGCGCGATAACAATTTCCTGATCATCAGGCTGCTGGCGGCAACTGCCGTAGTGGTGGGGCATTCCTTCGCGCTCTCTTATCTGGAGTGCCTGAAATGCACCGACCCTGGGTTGAAGTTGGGTATGCCGGTGCCCGTTCATAGCCTGGGCGTGGAAGTATTCTTCATGGTCAGCGGTTTCCTGATCGCTGCCAGTGGTGAAAAGAATAGCGCCCGGGATTTCTACCTGGCCCGCGCATTGCGGATCTTCCCTGGCTTGCTTGTGTGCCTGCTGCTCATGGCGTTTGTGCTAGGGCCTGTCATTACCTCGCTGCCGCTCACTGAATATCTTTCCCAGCGTCAGGTTTACAGGTACGTCTATAGCCCATTACTGGTTTTCAAGGATGCCCAGTTTCTCTTGCCTGGGGTGAGCTTTACCCCGCGGCCCTATGGAGGTTCGGTCAATGGCAGCTTGTGGACCATCCCGTTGGAAATGCGCATGTACGTGGTGCTATGGCTAATGGTGCTGACGGCCAAGGTTTGCCGGTGGCCGATGATGGGGTTGACGCTTGCCGCGTTGGTGATTGCACTGGGGCTGCACACTCTGCATCCGGCCTTCGCGGAGTACCCGTTCAAGCTGGTGGTGTGCTTCCTGGCCGGGGCGGTGTTCTATTCGTACCGGGCGGTGATTCCATATACCGGCTGGCTGTTGTTTGCCTTCGTTGCGTTGTTCTTGTTGGCCAAGGATGGGCGCCTTGAGGTTTTTGCGTTTGCCGTTCTGACGATGTACGGCACGTTGTACGTAGCTTATTTCCCGCAGTTGAAGCTTCCTTCGTTTGTGGAGGATTATTCGTATGGCATCTACCTGTATGCATTTCCCATCCAGCAGTTGTTGGCGTGGGCAATGCCATGGGCCGGGCCTTACTGGCTGATGTTGGCTGCCGTGCCGGCCTCCTGGTTGGCGGGGTATGTGTCGTGGGGGCTGGTAGAGAAGCCTGCCTTGGCGATGCGCAAGCGCTTTTCCCGCGCGGGCTCCCGGCAGCAATTGGCATAGAAGGTGGTGCAGCCTTCAAGACATGTTCGCGGGCGCGCCCGCTCCCACATGGGCTGTGCTGGCCTCAAGGCAGGTGATAACCGATCGGTACTTGGCTTCGAAGCAGGCAACATGTTTGCAGGGGCAGCGAACCAGAGCCCCAGTTCCCAAAAGCCTGCACGATCCCCGTGGGAGCTAGCTTGCCGGCGATGAGGCAGGGCCTGCCAGGCGCCGCCAGCTAGACCATTCCTGCAAAACTTCAATCTTGAATTTTTTTATTAAGTCAAGAACCACCCTGTTCAAATCCCTCCCAGCGTGCTACAAACTGGTTAAGCAATGATCTAGCTGCTTGATAACGAAGGGAAAAATATGACGAAGTCGGAGCTGATCGAACGTATTGTCACCCATCAGGGGCTGCTCTCGTCCAAGGACGTTGAGTTGGCCATCAAGACCATGCTTGAGCAGATGTCACAATGCCTTGCCACTGGCGATCGTATCGAGATCCGCGGTTTTGGCAGCTTCTCGCTGCACTATCGCGCCCCTCGCGTAGGCCGTAACCCGAAGACCGGCCAGTCGGTCAGCCTCGAAGGCAAGTTCGTGCCGCACTTCAAGCCCGGCAAAGAACTGCGCGACCGGGTCAATGAAGAAGAGCATGAGGCCCACACCTGATTCCACAAGGAGCAATCTGATGCGTAACCTCAAGCGCGCCCTGGCGGCGGTGTTCGTGCTGCTGTTGGCGGCTGTGGTGCTGTTCTTCGTGCTGGAGAACCAGCAAACCGTCTCGTTGGTCCTGTTCGGTTGGGCAGCCCCGGCCATGCCGGTCGCGGTGCTGGTCCTGGCTGCGCTGGTCATTGGCCTGGCAGTCGGCCCGCTGCTGGGCGCCTACGGCGTGCAGCGCAGCAAGCGCAAGATCAGGGCTTCTGCCCGTCAGGCAGCACTGAGCGGTAACTAAGGACATTTCCTACACCTGCTTGGGAAAGTCTCACCTATGCCTGTACCGGCCGTCATGGAGTAATAACGCACTTCATTTTCGGCCCAGGCGAGTGTGCGCAGCATGGATTTTCCCGTCCTTTCCCATCACGGTGGTACCCGCGGCGTCACCGGCTCCTGCCATCAACTGCACCTCGGCCCGTCCAGCAGCCTGCTGATCGACTGCGGCCTGGAGCAGGGCGCCGAGGCAGCGCCAGGCGCAGCATCGGCGCCGCTGGGCTTTGACGCGCAGGGCATTCTGGCCCTGGTCATCACCCATGTGCACCTCGATCACGTTGGTCGTATCCCGGCACTGCTGGCTGCCGGCTACCGTGGCCCCATCCTGTGCAGCGAGCCGTCTGCCCGGCTGCTGCCGCTGGTGCTGGAGGATGCCTACAAGCTAAGCATCAGCAGCGAGCCTGCCCATGTGGCGAGGTACCTCGATGTCATCCGCGAGCTGATCATGCCCCTGCCTTTCGAGCAGTGGCACACCCTGGTCGAGGACCCCGGTCTCTCTTGCCGCATTCGCCTGCAACGCGCCGGCCATCTGCTGGGGTCGGCCTATGTCGAATGCGATGTGCAGGGCGACCAGGCCAACACCCGCTATGTGTTCTCCGGTGACCTGGGTGCTTGTGGCAACCCCTTGCTGCGCCCCGTGCAGCCCCCGGAACGGGCCGATGTACTGGTGCTGGAAAGCACCTACGGCGACCGTCTGCACCCGCCTGCCGGCGACCGCCAGCAGCGGCTGGAAGCGGCCATCGACCGCGCCCTGGCCGACCAGGGCACGCTGCTCATTCCAGCCTTCAGCCTCGGCCGCACCCAGGAGTTGCTGTACGAGCTCGAAGGCATTCTCCACCGCAAGGCCTTGCTGAACAAAGCCGGCCCGCCCCTCGCTGGCGACCCGCTCGACTGGTCGCAGCTGCCCATCATTCTCGACTCACCCCTGGCCCAGCGCATTACCGCTGTTTACCGGGAACTGCATGACTACTGGAATGCCGAGGCCAGGGCGCGCCTTGCCGAAGGGCGCGACCCGCTGGGTTTCAGCCAGTTGATCAGCGTGGACACCCATGCCCGCCATCAGCAGGTCGTCAATTATCTCAAGAGTACCGGGCGGCCGGCGATCGTCATCGCCGGTAATGGCATGTGCTCGGGTGGGCGCATCGTAAATTATTTGAAGGCCATGCTGGAGGACCCGCGGCATGAGGTGATGTTTGTCGGGTATCAGGCCAAGGGTACGCCTGGGGCGGTGATACAGGCCAGTGAAGGGGCGGAAGGGTTTGTGCAGATTGACCTGGATGGACGGATGTATGAGGTGCGGGCCAAGGTCATGACATTGACCGGATATTTCGGGCATGCGGACCAACAGGGGCTGGTGCGGTTTGCCTTGAGCGGCCAGGCGCAGCCCGCGAAGGTGGTGTTGGTGCATGGTGAAATGGGTGCAAAGAAGGCCCTGCAAGGGGCGTTGCGGCAGCAGGCTGAAGAGGCGGGTGCCAGCCTGGGCGTCTCGATACCCTGAACCCTTGGTCTGACAATGCGTGCTGGCCGACGCCAGGCGGGAACTAATTCAGGCAGGGTTTATCTACTGCGGCTAACCCCGACGCTGGATGGGCTCGATATTGGCATATTGCCGCTACACTGGAGAGGGAGCGCGTCTCGCCAGTTTCCATGCAGTCGCTCGTGTTGTTTTGGTATGCCAGAAACCGTGCACACAGTCAGACCCAAGGACAAACCCAAGAAATGCGCAATGACGTTGAGCACCGCAGTAGCAATAGTGAAGAAGTTGACTTGTTGGAGTTTCTGGAGGGGGTGTGGCGGCAAAAGCTGTTCATCTTTCTGGTGACAATTGCCGTCACTGCGGTTGCGCTGGCTTATGCGTTGTTGGCCAAGCCGGTTTATGAGGCGAAAGTTTTTCTGGCAGCGCCTTCGTCCAGTGATATTGCCGACCTGAACTATGGGCGCACGAATAACACCGGGCTCGAGCCTTTCACCTCGCGGAAAGTCTTTGATATTTTCATCGAACATTTGAACGGTGAGACCCTGCGCCGGCAGTTCTTCAAGGAAGTATACTTGCCCTCCATGCCCCCGGGGCAGGCCGCGCAAGGCGCATTGTATGCTGCGTTCAATGGCTCCTTTGACGTGGTGCAACTGGCAGGTGAGCCGGCGCGAGCCTATGTGGCCTTCCGCGCTCGTGACCCCGCCGTGGCGTCCGGGTGGGCTGCCGCTTATATCGACAAGGCCAGCGCCGCCGCCAAGGCCGAGCTGTTGCACGATGCCGTCAAGGAAGCTGAGGTCCGCGCCAGCGCGCTGCAACTGGAGCTCGACAACCTGCGGGAAAACGGCCAGCGGCAACGTGAAGACAAGATCACCCGTTTGCAAGAGGCGCTGCGCATTGCAACTGCCATTGGCCTGGAAAATCCACCGCTGATAAGCGGCGAGGTTTCCAAGGCGTTGTCGTCAAAAATGGACGGCGAGCTGACATACATGCGCGGGAGCAAGGCGTTGGCTGCGGAAATTGGTAACTTGCAGCAACGTAAAAGCGAAGATCCGTTCATTCTTGAACTCCGCGATCTACAAGCAAGACAGCAGTTTTACCAAGGGATCGTAGCCGCCAAGCGCAATGTTAGTGTTTATCAACTTGACGGCACGATAGAGCAACCGGACGTGCCGGTTAAACCCAAGCGCAACTTGATCATTGCACTGGGTGTGATTGTTGGGCTTGGTTTGGGTTGCCTGATTGCAACGCTCAGATATGCCTTGCAAAATTTGCAAAGGCGCCGGGCCTGCCCCGGAAACTGAACATCAGCGCGCATGCCACATTTTGCGCGAGACATTTGCCGTGCAAACGGTGAAACTGCTGCAATAAAGGGGGCCAGCGTGGCTGGCCCCGACAAAATTTCATGGCAAAGGTTTACCGATGAAGCTTGTTCAAACGAACATTCCCGATGTAGTCATAGTGGAACCCGCCGTGTACGAGGATGATCGCGGGTGGTTCACGGAAACCTTCAATGAGACCCGCTTTCATGGTGCATTGCTGGAGCTTGGCCTGAGCAAGCCCCGTGCGTTCGTCCAGGACAACCATTCCATGTCCCGCCGTGGCGTCTTGCGCGGGCTGCATTTCCAGCGCGCACCGCACGCCCAGGGCAAGCTGGTGCGGGTGGTGCGTGGCGCGGTGTATGACGTGGCCGTGGATATCCGCCCGGGCTCCCCGACTTTCGGGCAGTGGGTAGGGGTGGAGCTGAGCGAGCGCAACAACCGCATGCTGTGGATCCCCGAAGGGTTCGCGCACGGTTTTATCGCTCTCGAGGACGACACCCACTTCCTGTATAAAACCACGGATGTGTACAACAAGGACGCCGAAGGCAGTATCCACTGGGACGACCCCGACCTGGCGATCGACTGGCCGATGCGCGATGGCCTTATCGTCAGCGAAAAGGACAACCAGGCCCCATCGTTCCGACACCACCTGAGTGCCGCCGAGGAAGGCGCCCTGGCCCAGATCGAACTGTTCAAGGTGCTGGGTGATCACCGCGGCCAGCTGGTGGCCCTGCAAGCCCTGGACAACGTGCCGTTCGCCATCCAGCGTGTGTACTACCTGACCGAGACGCTGCCCGGGGTTTCCCGCGGCTTCCATGCCCACAAGGAACTCAACCAGCTGGCCATCTGCGTGTCCGGGCGCTGCCGGATGCTGATGGATGACGGTACCACCCGCACTGACCATTGGCTGGACGCGTTCAACAAGGGCATCCTGATTCCGCCCATGGTCTGGCACGAAATGCATGATTTCAGCCCTGATTGCGTGCTGCTGGTGCTGGCCGATGCGCATTACGACGAGGCCGACTACATTCGTGACTACACCACGTTCACGGAGCTGAAGCGCGATGCCTAGCATTCATCAACTGGCCGATGTGAAAAGCGACGCCATCGGCGAAGGCACCCGAGTCTGGCAATTTGTGGTGATCATGAAAGGTGCGCAGATAGGTCGTAATTGCAACATCTGTGCGCATACCCTGATTGAAGGCGATGTGGTGCTGGGCGATAACGTCACGGTCAAATCTGGCGTTTACCTGTGGGACGGTACCCGCGTTGCCGATGATGTGTTCATCGGCCCCAATGCCACCTTTACCAACGATGTGATGCCACGTTCCAAGGTTTACCCGGAGCAGTTCAACGGCATTACCCTGGAGCGCGGCGCCAGCATCGGTGCCAATGCTACCTTGCTGCCAGGCGTTGTCGTAGGTGAGTACGCCATGGTGGGGGCAGGGTCGGTGGTGACCAAAGACGTCCCGCCTTATGCCGTCGTTGTAGGTAATCCAGCAAAAATTATCAGGGTGATAGACCGCAATGGTTAAGTTTCTCGATCTGCAAGGTGTGAATGCGCAGTACCGTCAGGCATTGATCGATGCCTGCACCGAGGTCATCGACTCGGGCTGGTACATCATGGGTGAGAAGCTCAAGCAGTTCGAAGCCCAGTTCGCCCGTTACTGCGGGGTAAAGCACTGCATTGGCGTGGCCAACGGCCTGGACGCGCTGATACTGACCTTGCGTGCCTGGAAACAACTGGGCCGTATCGCCGAGGGCGACGAGGTGCTGGTACCTGCCAATACCTATATCGCCACCATCCTCGCGATTACCGAGAACAAGCTGGTGCCGGTGCTGGTGGAGCCCGATGAGGCCAGCTTCAACCTGGGCGCACACAACCTGGCGCAGGCGCTGACCCCGCGCACCCGGGTGATCATGCCGGTGCACCTGTATGGGCGCTTGGCCGACATGCCGGCGATCAACGCATTCGCCAGGCAGCATGGCCTGCTGGTGCTGGAGGACTCTGCCCAGTCCCACGCTGCCGAGCTGGACGGGCGCCGCGCGGGTGCCTGGGGCGATGCCTCGGGCTTCAGCTTCTACCCGGGCAAGAACCTGGGGGCGCTGGGTGACGCCGGTGCGGTCACTACCAACGACGATGCGCTGGCCGAGACGCTGAAATCGTTGCGCAACTATGGCTCGCACGTGAAGTACATGAATATGTACCAAGGGGTGAACAGCCGCCTGGACGAACTGCAGGCTGCGCTGCTGAGCGTGAAGCTGCCGTACCTGGACGAAGAAACGCGCTTGCGCCGGCAGGTTGCGCAGCAGTACCTGGCCGGCATCGACAACCCGGCCATCCAGTTGCCTGACCCGGGCGTTGCCGGCCAGCATGCCTGGCACCTGTTCGTGGTGCGCTGCGAATGCCGTGAACAGTTGCAGCAGCATCTGGCCCAGCACGGTGTACAGACCCTGGTGCACTACCCGATACCGCCGCACCGGCAGCAGGCCTACCCGCAGCTGGCCGACCTGTCGCTGCCTCTGACCGAGCGGCTGCATGAGCAGGTGCTGAGCCTGCCCATGGATCCGACCTTGACTGCATCCTCAGTCCAGCACGTCATTGACGCCTGCAACAGCTTTTCGCGTCCTTGAGTGCCAGGTATGACCCTGATCAGAACTAGCCTGCTCAACGCCATAGCGGTTGCGGTAAAAATGGCCACCTTGCTTGGCCTCAACAAGGTGCTGGCCCTGTATGTCGGACCGGCCGGCTATGCGGCCATCGGCCAGCTGCAGAATGCGGTGACCATGTTCACCACCCTGGCCAGCGGTGCCGTCAGCACGGGTGTGACCAAGTACACGGCGGAGTTTGCCGAACAGCCCGAAGAGCAACGCAAGGTGTGGAAAACCGCCGGCACATTGTCGGTACTGGTTTCGCTGCTGCTTGCGGTGCTGATCATCGTGCTGCGCAAACCCTTGGCCAGTTGGTTCTTCAATGATGAATCGCTGGCCTCGGTGCTGCTGTGGTTTGCCGCCACCCTGGTGTTCTTTGCCTTCAACTCGTTGTTGCTGGGGGTGCTTAATGGCAAAAAGGATGTGCCCCGCTATGTGCTGGCCAACATCCTTGGCAGCCTGATTTCGCTGGTCGTGACCTGTGCGCTGACCATCCAGCTGGGGCTGTACGGGGCGCTGGTGGCCCTGGCCGTATACCAGTCGTTGAGCTTCGTGGCCACCTTGCTGATCTGCACGCGCACCCCCTGGTTCCACCTGGCCGACTTTTTTGGTGGCCTGGATCGGCAGGCCCTGGGCCGGCTCTCGAAGTTCGCACTGATGGCTGTGGTCACGGCCTGCTCCCTGCCGGTTTGCCATGTGTTCCTGCGGGACTACCTGGGCAACACCTTCGGCTGGGAGCAAGCCGGGTACTGGGAAGCCATGTGGCGCCTGAGCTCGGCGTACCTGATGCTGATCACCACCACCCTGGCGGTGTATTACCTGCCGCGGCTGTCCGAACTGGCTGATGCCGGCGAGCTGCGCCGGGAGATTTTGCAGGGCTACAAGCTGATCCTGCCCATGACCATTCTCGCCGGGCTGGTGATCTACCTACTGCGCGACTTCATCATCCAGGTGCTGTTCTCCGAATCGTTCCTGCCAATGCGCGAGCTGTTCGCCTGGCAGATGGTCGGCGACAGCCTGAAGATCGCCAGCTGGCTGATGGCCTACCTTATGCTGGGCAAGGCCCTGACGCGGTTGTACCTGGTGACGGAAATCCTCGCCACCCTGTCGCTGTACGCCTTGACGGTGTACCTCACGCAGCTCTGGGGATACGAGAAGGTCACGCTGGCCTATGCAGTCAATTACCTGTTGTACGCGATCGTCATGTATTTCACGGTTTTCCGGCGTTTGCCGTCGATTGTCGCTGATTCGGCACGGAGCTGAGCAATGAAGCAAGTGGTAGAGCAGCTGCAGGCACGGATACAGCAGGCGGCGCCGGGGCCGGCTTTGACCCAGGCGCAAGTCTATGGCGCGCTGCTCTGGGCCGTGGACCTGAACATCTACGAGGCGGCCGCGCTGGAGCGCCACCTGGTGGCCCGGTGCGCCAACCAGGTCACGCTGCCGGCTGCCAGCGGGGTATCGCGCGGCTGCCTGCATGTGGTCAGCGAACCCTATATGCAAGGCGGGCACACCCGGTTGATGGAGCGCCTGGCGCAGATGCACGAGGGGCCTGTCGACCTGCTGGTCGCGCGCAGCGCCAAGCCCCAGGTGCTCGAACGCCTTGCAGGCTATTTCGCCCATATCGAGGTGGCGCGCGGCGATGACCCGTGCGCCCGCCTGCAGTCCATCGTCGACACCCTGTCGCAGTACGACAAGGTGGTGCTGCACATTCATCCGGACGACATCATCACCACCGTCGCCTGTGGCCTGCTGAAGCAGCAGCGTGGTGCCGCGCTGACGGTGTACTTCGTCAATCACGCCGACCACGTGTTCAGCTTTGGCGCGTCGGTGGCCGATGTGTATTTCGAGATCAGTGCCTACGGGCACCATCTGGACAAGAAAAAGCACCTTACCTGCCAGAAGAGCTTCCTGGCGATCCCGATCGAGACCAGCGGCGCCAAAGTGCCGGATGCCGTGCCCACTCACGAGCGGATCAAGGTGTTCAGCGCTGCCTCGGCGGCCAAGTACAAACCCCACGGCGGCCTGGACATGCGCCCGTCGATCACGGCGATTCTCGAGCGCTTCCCCAATGCCGAGTGCTGGATCATCGGCGCCAACCCCCTGACCAACACCTGGTGGTGGACAGTGAAGCTGCGCTACCCCAGGCGCTTCTTCATCCGCCGCCACTTGCCGTACAAGGACTACCTGGCCTTTGCGGAAAAAGCCGACTTCTACCTGGACAGCTACCCTGTACCCGGTGGCACTGCGTTCGCCGAGCAACTGCTCAAGGGCCGACGTTGCGTGGGGCTGGTGGCGCCGATCCAGGGCTACTCCCCAGCAGACAGCCTGAAGGTGGCCAGTGTCGACCAGTTGCTGGCCAGCATCGCGCAACCCCGGCCCAGCGCCCCGGTGGTGGAGGCGGTGCAGCGGGTCAACTCTGTGGAGGCGGTGAAAGCGCGTTACCTGGCCTGCATCGAGCGGGGCGAATTCAGCGAGAACGAACTGGCTGCCATGCTGCCCTGGACGGGCAACCTCGATTTCATGAAACCGACAGGTAAGGTCACTAGCATGATCCCCGCGGATGTCTTCGATGCCCTGTGCCGCATAGACACGAAGCTGGCGCTGCGAACCCTGCTTGCGTATGCCTGGGTGCCGAGAATCAAGCTCTTGATCAAGGTCACGCTGTTCCGGCTGGCCAGGCTGGCCAGGCTGGCCAGAGCGCGAGGGTGAGTGTGATCAGGATCTTTATCGGCGTGCTGTTCTGCCTGCTGTTCTTCAGCGACTTCGTTGTGTTGACGCTGGGGCTGGGCAGTGTGTTTGCCGGTTGGCGAGAAATGATCAGCCTGCTGATGATCACGTGGCTGCTGCTGCGGGCGCTGGCCAGCGTCACGGCGCGGGGCAGGCTCAACCTCGAAGTCGGGCGGTGGTTGCTGGTCGTGCTGTTCTTTGCCTTCCTGTACCTGTTGTTCGGCGACCTGAGCGCGTCGTCGGTGCGCATGTTCCGCGCGCTGGCCGTGCCGGTGTTCATTGGCATGACGGTGGCCATCTGGGCCCAGGCGGTGTCGACCGAGAAGAAGCTGCGCCACGTGTACTGGTCAGCGCTGGCAATGAGCGTACTCACCGGCGTGTATGCGTTGTACCAGTACCTGACCATCGCCTCGGCCGAGCAGTTCTGGTACTGGCCGCTGCTTACCGCCAAAGGCTATGAGTTGCAACCCTACAACTCGATGCGTGACGGGCTGCCGCGGGTTTCGGGCTTCTTTACCGGCACGCTGGAATTTTCTGCAGTTATCCTCAATACCGCCGCCATGACCCTGGCCGTGTTGCTAAGCGGGCGCAACTGGTCATTGTTCCGGCGCCTGCTGCTGAGTGCTGCCTTCGTGCTGCTGTGCGGGCTGATTGTGATCGGTTCGGTGCGCACGGCCATGATCGGCCTGGTGTGCATCTGCTCGATGCTGGTGGCGGCCCGGGTACTGCGCACGGCCTGGCTGATCTCGCTGTTGGGCTATTTGCAGTTCGTTGGCCTGACCGTGGCGATTTTCGCCTACCTGTCGATGGGCTACACCCAGGATTTGTCGGCACTGGACCGCGAGCGCCAGTGGCTGCACATGTATGAGGTGCTGAGCGCGCATCCCATGGGCTATGGCTTTGGCGCGGTCGGCCCGGGCCAGCCACACTGGTTCGATTCGTTCTGGCTCAACCTGCTGGCCACCTGCGGTTGGGTCGGCCTGCTGATCATGGCCGGGTTGATCCTTTGGTATCACAAGCTGGTGACGATCATCGTCCGGGACAGGGCCCATGCCAGCGCCTGGAAAAACGGCCTGGGCAACTTCGTAATTGCCAGCTACCCGTTCTTCCTGAGTTCGTTCTTTTTCCAGTCCTATACGAACAGTGTTGTCCTTTACATATTCGCGATCGTGGTGATGGTGATCATTGGTGAAAACAGAAGAACAAAAGTTGCGCCTGGCAGTCCTGATCGTTCTGTATCGGAAAACTAGCCAGGACTCGATTGCCCTGCAGTCGCTGCTCGCGCAGCAGGCGCTGCTGCATGACGAGGGTATCGACCTGCAACTGTACGTCTGGAACAACTCCCCCGGCGTGGCGCAGCCGTGCCCGGGCGTGCGCTGGTACGAGGCGGACAATCAGCGGCTTTCGGTGGTCTACAACCAGGTTGCCGAACAGGCATTTGCCGCCGGGGTCGACCTGTTCATGATTTCGGACGACGACACCAACTACTCGAACATCCGCCTGTCCAGCTGCCTGGCGCAGATCGGCCAGGTACGCCGGGTGCCGGGTGGCGACCAGGTGGGGGTATTCATGCCCCGGCTAGTCAGTCATGGGCAACTGGTCAGCCCCGGCAAGCGCTGGCTGTTCATGGGCCGCCTCACGCCTGACGTGGCCGCCGGGCTGGTGGACTCGAAAAACCTGCTGGGCATCAACAGCGGCCTGATCTTCACCCGTGAGTGCTTCCAGCGCATGAAGCCGTTCTATGACGAACGGCTGCGCTTCTATGCCACTGATACCGATTTTTTCATCCGCTACGAGGGGTATTTCCCCAAGGCCTGCGTGCTGGATGTGGAGATTGCCCACGACCTGTCCGAGCACAGCGCCGATACCCCCGAGCGTGCCTTGTTCCGCTTCGAGGAAATGATCCACGGGCTGCGTATCAGTTTCCGTTCCCATGGTCTGCTGGAGCGTGGCCTGCTTGACCTGTATCTGGTCTATGCAGCCTTTCGCAAAGCGCTGGCTTACCGCCGTCCGGCCTTCATCAAGGCCTTGTTTACCCAGATGAGGGCCGTGAAATGATGCATGCGTTGCTCGAAAAGCTGGTGTTGCTAGTTAAAAAGCGCCCATTGGTGGTCGACCGGCGCATCTCGTCGGGTTATCTGCTGGGGCTGTTCGTGACCAAGCTGCTGATGGCCTGCCGTGGCGTGATTCGCCTGCGCCGACGGCGCCTGGCATTCATCGGCTCGGGGGTAACCCTGAAGGAAGTGGGCAAGATCGAGTATGGCCCGGGGCTGGTCATCGACCAAGGCTGCTTCGTCGATGCCTTGTCCAATGACGGCATCCGTTTTGGCACCGCGGTGTCGCTGAACAAGCACATCATCATCGAATGTACCGGCAGCCTGGCCAACATTGGCAAGGGCCTGGTGGTTGGCGACAACGTCGGCCTGGGTGCCGGCTGCTTCCTGGGCTGCGCCGGCGGCATCGAGATTGGCAGCGACACCATCATCGGCAACTTCGTCAGCTTCCATTCGGAAAACCACAACTTCGAAGACCCGTTGCAACCCATCCGACTGCAGGGCGTGACCCGCCAGGGCATCAAGGTGGGCCGCAACTGCTGGATTGGCGCCAAGGTGACCGTGCTCGATGGCGCGGTGATCGAAGACGGCTGCGTGTTCGCTGCAGGGGCGGTGGTGGCCGCGGGGGTGTATCGCAAGAATTCGATTTATGGCGGCGTGCCGGCCAGGTTCATCAAGGCGCGCGTAGCGGAAGAAGGGGTGGCATGAGAACGTTGCATTTTGTTCATCTGCTGAATGACTACAGCGGTAGCCCCCGGGTATTGAACCAGACCATCACCGCGCTGCAGCAAAGTGGCGCCGACTGCACCCTGCATGTGGGCAGCAGCGGCCACGGCGTGCTCGACGACTTGCAGGTACGTACCTGCAAGTTTGCCTACAAGCGCTTCGACAACCGCTGGTTGACCTTGCTGGCGTATGCCGGGTCGCAGGTGGCGCTGTTCTTCAGCCTGTTGCGTAAGGTGCGGCCGGGGTCGGTCGTGCTGGTGAACACCATGCTGCCCTTCGGTGCCGCCTTGGCCGCCCGCTTGCGCGGTGCCAAGGTGGTTTACCACGTGCACGAAACCTCCATCCGGCCTGCGTTGCTGAAGGCGTTCCTGCGTCGGGTGATTGCCGGTTGTGCCAGCAAGGTGGTCTACGTGTCGAAGTACCTGCAGGTACAAGAGGGGGTGGCCGGCGTGCCGGCGGTAACCGTGTACAACGGCCTGGCCGAGGGCTTCCAGCAGCAGGCGATGGCCACGCCATACCGGCACCTGCACGACGGCCGCTTCAATGTGCTGATGCTGGCGTCGTTGAAGGCCTACAAGGGGGTGGACGAATTCGTTGCCCTGGCCACGGCATTGGCCGCGGACCCTGTGCTGAAGTTTACCTTGGTGCTCAATGCCAGCCCGCAGGAAGTAGACGCCTACTTCGCCGGCAAGGCGCTGCCGCAAAACCTGATGCTCAGCCCGGCCAGTGCCGAGGTGGCGAAGTTCTACCGCAATGCCAGCCTGGTGCTGAACCTGTCCCATGTGGATGGCTGGGTCGAAACCTTTGGCCTGACCATTCTCGAGGCGATGGCTTTCGGCATCCCGACCATCGTGCCCCCGGTAGGTGGCCCGGTCGAACTGGTCAGCGACGGGGTAGAGGGCTATCAGATCGATTCGAAGAACCATGAACAACTGGCGCGCACCGTTTCGCGCCTGTCGCAGGACTCACAGGCGTGCCAGGAGTTGTCCGAGCGCGCACGCAGGAAAGCGAGTGAGTTTTCCACTGCCAACTTCCAGAAAAATATCGTGATGGTGTTTGATGACCTATAAGATTGCAGTGATCGGTACGGTAGGTTTACCCGCTCAATACGGTGGTTGGGAAACACTGACCGAACAATTGGTGCGCAACCTGCCGGGTGACTGCGAACTCACCGTTTATTGCAGTGCGCCCCATTACCCTCAGCGGCCGAAGTTTTTCGAGCGTGCCCGCCTGGTCTACCTGAACCTGAAGGCCAATGGCGTGCAAAGCATCCCGTACGATGTGCTGAGCATGCTGCACGCCTACCGCAAGCATGACTTGATGCTGATTCTGGGGGTTTCCGGCTGCATAGCCCTGCCATTCATGCGCCTGCTGACCCGCAAGCCGATCGTGGTGAACATCGACGGCTATGAATGGAAGCGCGCCAAGTGGTCCAACTTCGCCCGCTGGTTCCTGAAGCTGTCCGAAGCGGTGGCCGTGCGTTTCGCCCATGCGGTCATCACCGACAACAAAGTGCTGCAGGAATACGTGACCGCCGAATACAACAAGCCCAGCGAACTGATTGCCTATGGTGGCGATCAGGCCCGGGCCGGTGAGCCTGGCCAGCAAGCCCGCCAGGCTTACCCGTTCCTGGGGGCGCCCTATGCCTTTACGGTGTGCCGCATCGAGCCGGAGAACAACATCCATGTCATTCTCGAAGCCTTCGCCGGCTCTGGCATGCCGCTGGCGATCATCGGCAACTGGAACCACAGCGAATATGGCGTGCAACTGCGCAAGCAATACGAAGGGGTAAGCAACATTCACCTGCTGGACCCGATCTACGACGTGGAGCAACTGAGCCCGCTGCGCAGCAATGCCACGGTGTACCTGCATGGCCACAGTGCCGGCGGTACCAACCCGTCGCTGGTCGAAGCCATGTGGCTGGGCCTGCCGGTGGTAGCCTTCGACGTGTCGTTCAACCGCGCTACCACCGAAGACCAGGCGCTGTACTTTGCCGACAGTACCTCGCTGCGCAACCACGCCCAGGCACTGTTTGCCGATGAAGGGGCCCGTGCGCAACTGTCCGCGCGCCTGCACGAAATTGCCAATCGCCGTTACCGCTGGTCGGTGGTGGCAGACCAGTACCGCAGCGTGTTCACCCGCCTGCTGGGTCAGGCGGGGAGAGGCTGATGGCCGGGCAAGGCGACGTGCAACGGCCGGGTATCCTGGTTACCGGCGGTAGCGGTTTTGTCGGCAAGGTGTTGCTGCAGCGGCTTGCCGCTGACACTCGCTGGGCGCCGCGCGCACTGGTGCGGCAACTGCCCGGCCAGCGACTGGCGGGCGTCGATTACCGGCCCTTCGGCGAACTGACGGCGGTAGAGGTGGCGTCCGGGTGTTTCGAGCAGGTCGACACCGTGATCCACCTGGCCTCACGCGTGCATGTGATGCAGGAAACCGCCGCCGACCCGCTGGCCGAATTCCGCCGGGTAAACGTGGACGGCACCCTGAGTCTGGCCCGGGCCGCTGCCCAGGCCGGTGTGCGGCGCTTCATTTTTGCAAGCTCGGTGAAGGTGAACGGCGAAACCACCGACGGCCGCCGGCCTTTTACCGCCGACGAGGCACCCGCACCTTCGGACCCCTACGGCATCTCCAAGCGCGAAGCCGAAGACGGCCTGCGCCAACTGGCGGCTGAAACCGGGCTGGAAGTGGTGATCGTGCGCCCGGTGCTGGTGTATGGCCCGGGTGTGAAAGCCAACTTCTGCAGCATGATGAACTGGCTGAGCAAAGGCGTGCCGCTGCCGTTTGGCGCCATCCACAACAAACGTAGCCTGGTGGCGCTGGACAACCTGGTGGACCTGCTGGTGACGTGCATCGACCACCCGGCCGCCGCCAACCAGACCTTTTTGGCCAGCGATGGCCACGACCTGTCCACCACCGAACTGCTGCAACGGCTGGGCCGGGCGCTGGGCAAGCCTGCCAGATTACTGCCTGTGCCCGCGGCCTGGTTGAAGGGCGCGGCCATCCTGGCAGGCAAGGGCGGGCTGGCCCAGCGCCTGTGCGGCTCACTGCAGGTAGACAGTGGCAAAACCCGTGAACTGCTGGGCTGGCAACCGCCGCTGGATGTCGACCAGGCACTGCAGGCCACGGCACTCAACTTTTTGAAAGAGCAAGACAAATGACGGCATGGTGGCTTATTCCCCTGGTCGCGGGGGCATCCCTGTTTTTGACTGCAGCGTTGCGGCGCTACGCCCTGAACAAGCAGATCATTGACGTGCCCAACGCGCGCAGTTCGCACACAGTGCCTACTCCACGGGGCGGCGGAGTGGCCATTGTGCTGAGCTTTCTGGGCTGCCTGCCGCTGCTGGGCCTGGCCGGTGCGGTACCGTTATCGGCGCTGGTCGCCATCGGCGGGGCAGGGGCACTGATCGCGGTAATCGGCTTCATGGACGACCACGGCCACATCGCCGCCCGCTGGCGCCTGCTCGGGCACTTCACCGCAGCCGCCTGGATGCTGTACTGGCTGGGCGGCCTGGCGCCGCTGCAGGTGTTCGGTCTTACCCTGGACCTGCAGTGGTTCGGCTACATTGTGGCCGCTTTCTACAGCGTGTGGATGCTCAACCTGTATAACTTCATGGACGGCATCGACGGCATCGCCAGCGTCGAAGCGGTGACCGCCTGCCTGGGCATGGTGCTGCTTTCGGCCTTGGCCGGGGCGCCGCAACTGATGGCGCTGCCACTGTTGCTGGCTGCGGCCACCTTTGGCTTCCTGTGCTGGAACTTCCCGCCGGCCAGGATCTTCATGGGTGATGCCGGCAGCGGCTTTCTTGGCATTGTGCTGGCGGGCCTGTCGCTGCAGGCGGCCTGGGCTGCGCCACAGCTGTTCTGGTGCTGGTTGATTCTGCTGGGCGTGTTCGTGGTCGACGCCACTTTCACCCTGATCCGTCGCCTGCTGCGCGGTGACAAGGTGTACGAAGCGCACCGCAGCCACGCCTACCAGTTCGCCTCGCGGCACTACGGCAAGCACCTGCCGGTGACCCTGGCGGTGGGCGCGCTCAACCTGTTCTGGCTACTGCCGATCGCACTGTGCGTGCTGTTGCTGGGCCTGGACGGCGTGTGGGGCGTGATCATCGCGTACCTGCCGTTGGCATTTCTGGCCGTGCGCTGGCGCGCCGGCGAACTCGAACACTAGCTAGAGTGATAGAAAGAAGACGCTAGACATGTCACTTTGTAAAGCTCTCAGAGGTTCTATGGATAAGCTGCGCTCAAGACTGCTTGGACTACCTCGACGCCACAAGCGGGCGATCCAGGTAGCGACTGATGTCATTCTGGTCTGGTTTGCGCTGTGGCTGGCGTTTGTCGTGCGCCTGGGTATCGATGACCTGGCCAATCCTGTCCGTGATCACACCTGGCTGTTCATCACGGCACCGATCATCTCGATCCCGCTGTTCATCCGCTTTGGCCTGTACCGGGCGGTGATGCGCTATTTCGGTAATGACGCACTGATCGCCATCATCAAGGCTGTGACCCTGTCTGCGCTGATCCTTGGCTTCATAATCTACTGGGCCAGTAACCACCAGAACGTGGTGCCGCGCTCGATCACGTTCAACTACTGGTGGCTGAGCCTGATCATGGTCGGCGGCTTGCGCCTGGCCATGCGCCAGTACTTCCTCGGTGACTGGTTTGCCACTGCCGTGCAGCACGTGCCCTTTGCCAACCGTGACGATGGCCTGCCACGGGTGGCCATCTATGGTGCCGGCTCGGCCGGTAACCAGCTGGTGGCGGCCCTGCGCATGGGCAAGGCCATGCGCCCGGTCGCCTTCATCGACGACGATGCCAGCATCACCGACCGGGTGATTGCCGGCCTGCAGGTGTACCAGCCGGAACAGCTGCAACGCATGATCGACGACACTGGCGCCGAAGAAATCCTGCTGGCGTTGCCCTCGGTCAGCCGCAGCCGCCGCCGCGAAATCCTCAACTTGCTGGAAGGCTACCCGCTGCACGTGCGCAGTGTGCCCGGCTTCATGGACCTGGCCAGCGGCCGGGTCAAGGTGGACGACATCCAGGAAGTGGACATTGCCGACCTGCTGGGCCGCGACGCGGTACCGGCGCAAGGCGACCTGCTGCAACACTGCATCATCGACCAGACGGTGATGGTGACCGGTGCCGGCGGCTCGATTGGCTCCGAACTGTGCCGCCAGATCCTCGGGCAGGCGCCGCGCACCCTGCTGTTGTTCGAACACAGCGAATTCAACCTGTACACCATTGCCGGCGAACTGGAACAGCGCATTGTTCGCGAAGGCCTGGCCGTGCAGTTGATCCCCATCCTGGGCTCGGTACGCGACCAGGCCAAGATGCTCGACGTGATGCGCGCCTGGCAGGTGGACACCGTGTACCACGCCGCAGCCTACAAGCACGTGCCCATTGTCGAGCACAACATTGCCGAAGGCCTGTCGAACAACGTGTTCGGCACCCTGTACACCGCACAGGCGGCGTTGCAGGCCGGCGTTGCCAACTTCGTGCTGATTTCCACCGACAAGGCCGTGCGCCCGACCAACGTGATGGGCAGTACCAAGCGCCTGGCCGAAATGGTGCTGCAAGCCCTTAGCCGCGAGGTGGCGCCGGTACTGATGGGGGACGCCAGCAACGTCTCGCAGGTGAACAAGACCCGCTTCACCATGGTGCGTTTCGGCAACGTGCTGGGTTCGTCGGGCTCGGTCATCCCGCTGTTCCACAAGCAGATCAAGGCCGGTGGGCCGCTGACCGTGACCCACCCGAAAATCACCCGCTATTTCATGACCATCCCCGAAGCCGCGCAACTGGTGATCCAGGCCGGCTCCATGGGGCAGGGCGGTGATGTGTTCGTGCTGGACATGGGCGAGCCGGTGAAGATTGTGGAGCTGGCGGAAAAGATGATTCACCTGTCCGGCTTCAGTATCCGCTCCGAGCGCAATCCGCTGGGCGACATCGCCATCAACTTCACCGGCCTGCGCCCGGGCGAGAAGTTGTACGAAGAGCTGCTGATCGGCGACAACGTGATCGCCACCCGCCACCCCATGATCATGAGCGCCCATGAGGACTACCTGCCTTGGGATGTGCTGAAGCAGCGCCTTGACGCCCTGCGCGTGGCGACTGCAGAGGATGACTTTGCCACCGTACGCCAGCTGCTGCGTGACACCGTCAGCGGCTACGTACCAGGTGGGGAAATTGTGGATTGGCTATACCAGCGCCGGCGCATGGAGCCCTGAACGCTGCACCGACAAGAACAGGCGTTGCCGGCGGCGCAACGCCCACATGAACTTCAAGCGTTGTAGAGTTTGAACGCGGGAATTGGGAAGAACTGAACGATGACTATTCTGGTAACTGGTGGTGCGGGTTTCATTGGCGCGAACTTCGTCCTGGACTGGCTGGCCGGCAATGACGAGCCCGTGGTCAACCTCGACAAACTCACCTACGCAGGCAACCTGCAAACCCTGAGCAGCCTGCAGCACGACAAGCGCCATATCTTCGTGCACGGCGATATCGGCGATTCCGAACTGGTTGCCCGCCTGCTCGAGGAGCACCAGCCGCGTGCCATCGTCAACTTTGCTGCCGAGTCCCACGTGGACCGCTCGATCCACGGCCCGGAAGATTTCATCGAAACCAACATCGTCGGCACCTTCCGCCTGCTGGAAGCCGTGCGCGCGTACTGGGGCGGCCTGGACGAACAGGCGCGCCAGGCGTTCCGCTTCCTGCATGTGTCCACCGACGAAGTGTACGGCTCGCTGGCCGCCGACGAACCGGCCTTCACCGAAACCCACCAGTACCAGCCCAACAGCCCGTACTCGGCCAGCAAGGCCGCCAGCGACCATCTGGTGCGCTCGTATCACCATACCTACGGCCTGCCGGTGCTGACCACCAACTGCTCGAACAACTACGGCCCGTACCACTTCCCGGAAAAACTCATTCCGCTGATGATCGTCAACGCGCTGGCCGGCAAACCCCTGCCAGTGTACGGCGACGGCCAGCAGATCCGTGACTGGCTGTACGTCAAGGACCACTGCAGCGCCATCCGCCGCGTGCTGGAAGCCGGTAAAGCCGGTGAGGTTTACAACGTGGGCGGCTGGAACGAAAAGCCCAACCTGGAGATCGTCAATCGCGTGTGTGCCTTGCTGGACGAACTGCGCCCCCGCGCCGACGGCAAGCCCTACGCCGAACAGATCACCTACGTGACCGACCGCCCCGGCCATGACCGCCGCTACGCCATTGACGCCCGCAAGCTCGAGCGCGAACTGGGCTGGAAGCCTGCCGAAACCTTTGAAACCGGTATTCGCAAGACCGTGGCCTGGTACCTCGACAACCAGGAATGGGTGCAGAACGTACAGTCCGGCAGCTACCGCGACTGGGTCGAGAAAAACTACGCAGGGCGCTCGGCATGAAGATTCTGCTACTGGGCAAGGACGGCCAGGTAGGCTGGGAATTGCAACGCAGCCTGGCCCCGCTGGGCCAGGTGCTGGCGCTCAATGCCCGCAGCCGGGCCCACTGCGGTGACCTGGCCAACCTGCCGGGCCTGGCCGAAACCGTGCGTGCCTATGCCCCTGATGTCATCGTCAATGCCGCCGCCTACACCGCCGTGGACAAGGCAGAAAGCGAGCGCGAGCAAGCCTTCAAGGTAAACGCCGACGCCGTTGGCGTGCTGGCCCGTGCTGCTGCCGATTGCGGCGCACTGCTGGTGCATTATTCCACCGACTACGTGTTCCCGGGGCAGGGCACCCAGGCCTGGCGCGAAGACGACGCCGTCGGCCCGCTGAATGCCTATGGCGAAAGCAAGCTGGCCGGCGAACAGGCCATCCAGGCTGCCGGTTGCCGGCACCTGATCTTCCGCACTTGCTGGGTGTATGCCGCACGCGGCAACAACTTCGCCAAAACCATGCTGCGCCTGGCGGCGGAACGCGAAAGCCTGGGTGTGATCGACGACCAGCACGGCGCCCCGACCGGCGCCGAACTGATCGCCGACATCACCGCCCACGCCATCACCGCCACCCGCCGCGACCCGACCCTGGCCGGCCTGTACCACCTGGCGGCAGCCGGCGAAACCACCTGGTGCGGCTATGCCCGTTATGTGCTGGAGCAGGCAGAAGCCCTGGGTGTGCCCTTGAAAGCCCATGCCGAACAGGTCAACCCGCTGACCACCGATGCCTACCCGACCCCGGCCAAGCGGCCGGCCAATTCGCGTCTGGACACCCATAAACTGCAGAAAGCCTTTGCCCTGACCCTGCCAGACTGGCGCCTGGGTGTGGCTCGCATGCTTACGGAAATACACGAGAAATGACCACTATGAAGCGTAAAGGCATCATTCTGGCGGGCGGGTCGGGTACCCGTCTGCACCCGGCCACCTTGGCAATTTCCAAGCAACTGCTGCCGGTGTACGACAAACCGATGATCTATTACCCGCTGACCACCCTGATGCTGGCGGGTATCCAGGACATCCTGATCATCTCCACCCCGCAAGACACCCCGCGCTTCGAGCAATTGCTGGGTGACGGCCACCAGTGGGGCATCAACATCAGCTACGCCGTGCAGGCCTCGCCAGACGGCCTGGCACAGGCCTTCCTGATTGGTGAAGACTTCATTGGCAACGACCTGTCGGCGCTGGTGCTGGGCGACAACATCTATTACGGCCACGATTTCCAGCAATTGCTGCGCAATGCCATGGACCGCGGCGAAGGTGCCAGCGTGTTCGCCTACCATGTGCACGACCCCGAGCGTTATGGCGTGGTGGAATTCGATGACCAGGGCAAGGCGATCAGCCTGGAAGAAAAACCGGCCAAGCCGAAGTCCAGCTATGCCGTGACCGGGTTGTATTTCTATGACAAGGACGTGGTCGAGATTGCCAAAGGCATCAAGCCGTCTGCGCGGGGCGAGTTGGAGATTACCGACTTGAACCGGGTGTACCTGGAGCAGAACCGCTTGTCGGTGGAGATCATGGGGCGCGGGTATGCCTGGCTGGATACCGGCACGCATGATTCGTTGCTGGAGGCTAGCGGGTATATTGCAACCATCGAACGCCGGCAGGGGTTGAAGGTGGCTTGCCCCGAAGAGGTGGCGTACCGGCAGGGGTGGATTGGGGCGGAGCAGCTGCTGAAGCTGGCTGAGCCGTTGGCCAAGAATGGGTATGGGCAGTATTTGAAGCGGTTGGTGGGGGATAGGGTTTATTGAAACAGGCCTTGAACCTTATCTAAGTGACGATGGAAATTGATGATGAAGTATGAGTTGCATACTCGCCTTCATCATCTGTTCTTTGGCTGATGCATTTCAGGATTATCCTTGCCCTGCTTGTTCTTGGTATAACTGGCCTGAAATGGGGGCATACTGTTCGATCAACGCAACCAACCCGCTCCAAGGTCCAATCTATCTCACTTCGGCCAAAAACGCTCGTGGCGGGTCTGCTTGCGTTTACCGTTGTACTCAAACCTGGAAGCTCATCCGTACCCGCGACTGCGGGACGACAGCGCGAATCGCGGCGCTATGGCGTGCGCAATCACTTTGCAACGCCTTGGGCAGTTAGCCAATTTGGAACCAGGCTTCGAGCGTAGGGTGCGGCGTTACGGTAACATGGCGATAGGCACGCTGTTGCAAACAGTGAAGTCAAAGAAGAATATAGAGATTTTTAATGGATCATGGCATTAAACTCAGGAATGATATTCAGGCCCTTCGGGCGGTTGCCGTTCTTGGCGTAATATTATTTCACTTTAATAAAAATTGGCTTCCAGGCGGATTCATTGGCGTAGATGTATTTTTTGTGATGTCAGGGTTTTTAATAACTCATATTGTTTTGCAAAAGAAAGCGGTTGGTGCATTTTCTGTTTTCGACTTTTATGTTGGTAGGGCTTGCAGGATATTTCCGGCGTATTTCGTGTTGTTGATTGTTGTCTCTTTGTGTATGGCTTTACTGCTTATACCGCGAGACTTTGAGTTGTTTAGGGATAGTGCCGTTTCGGCGCTTTACTTTAATGCTAATTCGTTCTTCGCATTGCAAAATGATTATTTTGCACCTGCTGGTTACGAGCTGCCGTTACTCCACGCTTGGTCGCTTGCTGTAGAAATGCAGTTTTATTTGTTGCTTCCCTTGGGCTTGGTGTTCTTGCCGAGTCGACTTTTAATGCCGACTGCGTTGGCAGTGATTGCATTGTTTTTGGCTTTTTCGGAGTATCGCCTTCGGCAGGGGCATCAACAGGAAATGTATTTTTCGCTGTTAGCAAGAGTTCCCGAGTTTTTGATCGGTGGAGTGGCTGCAACGTGGTCAATTCGTCGAAGTATCTCGCAGGTATCATCAACCGTTTTTGCATGTTCAGGGGTGATTCTGCTTTGCTGTAGTTTTTTCTTTATTACGGAAAATCAGCGCTTTCCCGGCCTGATGGCTTTACCAGCATGCATCGGTACAGCTTTAATCCTGATCAGCCCGAAGAGCTCGTTCAATAATGCAATTTCATGTCGGCCGCTAATATTTTTGGGGGCGCTTTCCTATTCCCTATACCTCTGGCATTGGCCTATTCTGGCGTCCATTCGCTACTACTCGGGTACTTATGAACTGCAGGGGGGGAGCGCACTGGTATTTGTTGCGTTGACGTTGGGTAGCGCATATCTTTCCTATCGGTTTGTAGAATCACCTTTCCGGGGCAGGTTTTCTATTAAGCCAGTTATAGCCCGTCTGGTTGGATTAGGGGCACTTACCGTCTCGGCTATCCTTCTTGCGGGCATTGTAAATCCGAGACTGGTTGAACCACTGCCGTCGGATTTGACCCGATATGCTGATAGTTCAGTAATCTGCCATGGGAAAATTGTAGGTGATTGCATTCTAGGCGAGCGCGAAGCCAGTCGCACAATAATGATGCTTGGTGATAGTCACGCCGCGCAGTTGAATGCATTTGCTGATGTGGTTGGTAAGGCACTTCATGCGAAAATAAGAGTGATCTCGGCAAGTGGCTGTGTAAATATTCCTGGTTTTGACGTTGACCGAATCGCGGAGTGGGCGCGCACAGCATGTCTTAATCAAATTGCTGAAGCAGAGAAATTTGTGCCTCAGGCTGATGGATTGATTCTTGCTGGGATGTGGCAGCTTCATTCAACCAGCGAAAACTTTATGAGTCAACTGGACTACTTTATTTCAAGAACTGCCGAAAGGAAGCAACCAGTGCTCGTTCTTGCTCAAGTACCTATGCTTTCATCAGACCCCCAGCGGATCTATCGAGCCAGTAGTATGGGTCTGCATCTTCCTGTCTCTGTGAATCCAGAATGGGCTGGCGCTAATGCGAAAGTCAAGGAACGTGTTTCAAAATATCCTAACGTGACATTCCTGGACTTGTCAGATAATCCATTTTTTTCCGATGCGCCGCTGCAAGATCATACCTTGATCTACCAAGATACTAATCATTTAAATAAGGTAGGTTCGCAGCGATATGGCGAGATGGCAGTCCCGTTTCTGGAAAAATTCATGACCCACGTAGACGTATCAAAGGAGGCCACTGCCGATTTTGCATCGACGCCGCGGTAAACCGGTGTTGGAGAAGGAAGGTACATATGATGAGCAGGGTATCCTTCCTTGGTGCCCAAGTGACCGGAGTGGCTGTAGGTGTACCATCAGTTCCATGTTCGCTGCGTTTACCTATAAGCACTTGAACAAACGATGTCTTCGCTACAAAGCCAATCGACAAATCGATAAGTTCCATCTCGGCCAAGAAACGCTGAGCTATTTCAGCACAGGTCGGGCGACCTGTGCTCATTTTATCGAAGAATCCTTAACTGTCTATTCAACGTTGGTACTGAACTTTACATGCGATCGATTGAAAGGCGCTCAAAGGCATGCTTGGAAAGCTGGCTCATTGTTGCGCCCTCCGACAACTTCAAGGCGACGGTGAAAGTAGCGACAGGGTCGGTGGAAATAAATTCTAGACAAGAATTTTCCAGAATTTCTCCGAATTTAATGGAGTGCCAACCACGAATGTCGGGCTCGGTCTGGCCGAAGGCTAATCGACCATCGGTGGAGCTTAGCGAAAACAAACTCCCACTGATGCCGCCGCCATGTAAAGTGAAGACTCCCGGGTCGCATTGATTGATCGTAATATCAGGTCCAAAAAGAAATCGTTGGACTTTGGCCTCTGAAAATGACCGGGAAGCTGAGATTTTGTCTATTTTAATAATATCGTTTATCCAGATTTCATCAGGCCAACATACTATTATGGTTCTGGTGGCTGAAATAGTGCCATCCTCTGTTGTGTAGTGGCACTTCACCTCAAAGCCTGAATCGCTCTCGCAGAAATAATCAATTGATCCCAGAATCCGACCGAAGGTCTTGATAATTTCTCTTCGACGCTGATGATCGAAAGCTACTGGATATATACCTGTGTGCCCAGTCGCGGACTCAACATACCTGCCAAATCCAGTTTCTCTCTCGTAAGAGTAAGAGCCCGCATCAATTAGAATATCTACTCCTTTATACCTTAGCGTAATGCTGGAGTCGTCCATTTGCTTGTGAGTTTCTGATCTAGATCCGCACTGCAAGGAAAGATAAAAATCATCGTTTTTGACAATTGCAAACCCAGAATCAGGGAAAAGCTTTGACTGATTTATAGATGATTCACTCAATAAATATACAGGAGAATCCCCAATTGGAGGGACGCTGCTGTCTTGGTGTACGCAATGGCGCAACGCAATTTCAGCGCGATTTATGATGTTTCTTAAATTCGAAAACTCAAGTGATGTCAATTCTTCTGCGTGAAGTAAATTGCAAAAGATCTGATAAAGCTTTAGGTTGTAATTATGATAACCTATGGTATTTTCATCGCAAAGGCCGTCTTTGCAAAAGGCTTTCGTTGCTAGTTTCAAGGTTCTTGAAGTGGATGTGTAATAATATTTTCTTCTTAAGTTGCTGGACAAGGAGAAGCAATGGCTTGCGGTAGCAAGTGCTATGTTGCACATGAGGCCGTGATTGTTTTCGTGAAAGTTTTCATCAGAAGAAAGCCATTCCAAACATCGATAAAGCTCACAAAAAACTTTGAAGCGCAAGTCTTGCTGTGTTGTTTCAGTATTGTGTGTGATTTGTAGGTATTTGATAAGAACCTTGGCGCGAGTGGCTGTTGAATGGTCGCCAGATGGAATTGATTCAACGTACAATCTATTTTCTGTTGTAGCTACGAATTGCAAGAAGCTCTCGATGCTTTGAGTTGCCATCGAAAGGAAGATTGGTTTTCTATTCAATTCAAATGTTGATAGCAAGCAGCCTGCAAAGTTAAGGGAGAGTAACCACATAATATTGGTGTTGTTGTTGTTTTTAAATTTACGCCTCCAGTCCATCTGCATGAATTCTCCAAGCTCAATTTTTTCACAATATTTAGCCAGGGGAACGCGCAGAAACCCGGTTTCGTAAAAATCTTGATTGGTTATGAGGGGGAAATCTTGTGGGATTCGAATGAATGGCTGCGAAAAGGAAGAGTTAAATTCAGCCGCTAAGTTTTGTAGTTCGTTTTGAGAAAGTTCGTTATGGTTTGGTTTGTAGCAATTCGCGAAAATCCGGTTGGATTTTTTAACCTCAATGGGATCTTTTTCGAACCTCAAAAAACCTGCTACTTGATAACTACCTGGAATGTGTTTTGTGTCAAAGTGAAAGGATGGGTTCGGTGAATACCAGGAAGTATGAATTCTTTCATCATCTCTGAAAATGTAGTATGCAAACTGGGCATTTTCTAAGCTCTTATTTAGCAGGATCAAGCAATTTATCTTCCCGTCAATTAGTTTCGCCTGCACCTCTTTGATTCTCTTCATTATCGTCCCTGACTTTGAGTTTCTGTGTGATAAGTTGTATAGAAAGAATGTAACTTGTTCTGTTTTCCTAGGCACCTTCCGAACTCGGATCGCTTCAAAAGCCGGAAAAAGCTATCGGTTACGTCGTCGTCATGTCAGATTCTCCGCTGGCTCATGCTGTGGACTACATTGTTAGTCTTCAAGAAGCTTACCAATCAGAGCTACTAAGGATAGGAATTTTTGATGGCTAAGTGTTACGCACTTTCGCATGAGGCCTCGACTGTAGTCGCCGTTCTCGTCATTGAAACCCACGACCGGGGAGGGGAGCCGCGCCAGAGCGACCGCCTGCTGCTCGATGGCTTGTTCTGGGTACCCTGCTCGGGTACGGCGTGGCGAGACATGCTGGATCGCTTTGGCCCGTGATCAACGGTGTACCAACCATATCGGAGCAGGAGAAACCAAGGGACTTTCGATCAGATGGCCAAGCGCGTGCACCTGAGATTGAAATGAACAAGGCTTGATCGATTTGCCAAACTGGGTGATCGACATCAACCGATGTGCACGCAACCCGAGTCTCTTCTGGTGCAGGGAAAAAGGGGCCTGAGGAGCCTGCCGATCAGGCCCAGGCCCTAGTCGCGGTGGACTGACAAGCAAAATCCACATGATCCGCGACGACAACGGGACGCTGTTACGCTACCCTCGCCGCCGCGTAAACATTGCAACTGGTTACTTACCGACAAAGGGGTGATTGCGATATCTCTTTTCGTACAGACTAGAAATTCAAAGAGCCCACAATGCATTGGCAAGAGATTTTTTGACCTAAAGAGTCCTGATAGAAGGCCGTCACCGTTAGCTCTCCAAGCGTTTCAGGGATAGGGAAACGGGCATTCGGTGAAGCTTCGTACCAGCGAACGTCATGTCGATCACCATCAATCATTAAATAGAAGGCGAATTCGCCACCCTCGCGTATGCTTCCATTCATTACCAATGAGCATTGCGCGAAAATACCCCGCTCAGACTTGTATGCGGCAACAGTGATAGTTGCACCTTCAGAAATCAGTGGCGACTTCTTCGGTGCAGGATCCTCATGAAATAGGCCCTTGTGTTTGTTTTCAGATATGATCGAATTTAATTGTGCAAGAGCTTCTTTGTAGTATTGCGCGCAATAGTGGAAGGGGGACGCGCCCCACTGGTGATGCTCGTCTGATGTTAGGAGCTGTGGTGAAAAATGTAGGAACTGACGCTTGTGGAGCTTCTTCTCCAGTTCATTATACATCCACTCCAGTTCTTGGTTGGCCTTTTCAATGGCAGCTAAGGGAACTGGAAAAATCGTATCGCTTGCATTCTCAAAGCGTGAAGACCAATAAACTCTGTTGACGACCAGGCAATCAAGTTTATTATGCTGTTCCAAGACGGCAAGGAACTTGTGCATTCCTCGAATCCACAGGTCTCGGCGCTCAGGTGAGCTGGGTTTTATTAATTGAAAACCTTTGACGCTGCTTTCAGTTAGTAGACCACTTTCAGAAAGTTCGTTAGAGCTCGTGATAATATGCCCGGATGGCAAGGCTACAAGATCAAATCTCTCATCGATTAGATCGATTAGTATTATGTCGGCGTTCTCAAACGCTTCCGGTTGTTTGAGAATTTGTTTTGAGAAATCGCAGGCAACCATGCGCCGTCTGAATGCAGATGGGATGCGGTCAAGTGCTGCTTCATTTTCGTATGAGGAACTGCATAGCGAAGCCATCGAAGATCTTGCAAAGTAATCCGTTAACTTAAATGACTGGCTTTCCTCTAGATTGAATATATCTCTAGATACACAGCTACCGTAAATAGTTAAATTCTTGATCACTATCTTCTTCGGCCTTTTTGTTCTTGCTTCACATAAATGGGTATGGGTCCTGTTCCGTCAGGCCTTTCACTTTGTTCCGCGCCCAATGTAGAGGACAGCTTGGCGGTATCCAACCTGACATTTAGCGGTAGCGGAGTCTCATTATCCATACACTGCTTAGGAATGCAACGCAGGCCTTGCAATCACCTGACCATTTTTTTGGGGAGTAGGGATAAACGATAATTGGATCCAATGTCGGAAAATACTTCCAATTATTTGAACCAACTGGTGTCGAAATTGTCGCTACACACGATATTGCCTATGATTACCGCCTGTAGGGTGGCGAGCACAGAAAAATGTGAAGTGCGTCACAAATAGAGGGCTTCATGGTGCAAGGTCTGCTCAACGTATATATTGCGAAATCGGATAAGACTGAAATTTCAGTATTTAAATTGGCTATGCTCACGGCGGCCCGGGATTGCGGCGTGGACCATCTTGATCGCTTCTCTGCTTTCCCTGCCAACCGGATATCAACGCTCTTAAAATGGCCTTGTCCCGTCGGCTAGGAGCCCCATGTATGGCTACGCTACACACCGGAACGCTCGCCGCTGGCGTCCCCGATGGAAGATTGCGAGGCACTTCTGCCGGCGAACTTCACGCGGCATTCACATAGCTGAGTGCACTGATCAACTCGGCCAGATAAAATTTATGGAGCATTTACGTCTACGATGCACCTGTACCTCCTTGGGCTGCGCCGGTCTGCGAAAGACCGACGGTGTGGAGGTGTGAAAAGGAGCGAGCCCTGCTTGCAGAGAGGAGACACAGGATGGAGTACGGAAAGTAGCTATTGGAATCTGCGTTGTAATGTCAATGATGCCTCTATAGGTCTTACTGGGTGATGCTCTGGCCTTTATTGCGAGTTGCTGAACTCAGCGCTGCAATGGGCGGAGGGACTTGGCCAGACTCTACAACGGCTTTGCCGATCAACTCCGATCCTACCATGCTGATGTGACGAGAGTCGTAATAGAGCAGGATTCCCTGATCGTAAGCAGAGCAGGCTCCTTTTTTGCAAATTTGCGATCGAACATCAAATGTCGTTACGTTCGAATATCTGTTCGCTTGCTTTATCAGGAATTTATTTACTTCGCTGTCACCATTGTCCTGCATCACTGCTCTCGATGGGCAGTCCATCCCAGGGATCCGAATTGCTTTTGCAGTGCACATGCGATCCAGCCCAGTAAACACCGGTACGTTTAGCGCAATGATTACTTGGTTACCATTGGCCGCCAACTCCCGGATGGTTTTCGCTATCCGTGCTTTACCACCTTTTGTTGCATAGTCCTCCCACGCGGCCCCAATAATTACAGTCTTGTACTTTTTCGATTCCGCGAAAGCGCTCTCGTTGAAAGCCTTGCACGAATCTACCAGCGCAGGTGGCGCTAGTCCATCTGCGGCCCTTACAGGCGGGCACGACGCGTGGGATATATTGCGGATAGAGAAATGGCTGCTCTCGGCTACTTGCTTCAGGTAGCCAACATAGTGCGCGGCATTAGAATCCCCCCAAAGCAGAGTTTCCGGCGCTACGGATTTGTCTCCGTTTACACATTGGTCGAGTTTCCATTTTTCCGGATCATACTTATTCATCTGGCAATTGAATGGAAATTTGCTCGCCGGTAGTGTATTGAAATTGAGAGTGTAGATTTCCTTTCTGTAGGCGTAGCTTCCAGCAGTTGGCCAATACCCATTGTTCTTGATCAAAATATAACCGACCACCATAACCGCAGCGCTAATGGCGAAGGTTGGACCTGCCTTCGTGAACAGCCACCTTGGCGTTTTAGCGCGGAATGGGGTCTCGATCAGGTTGTAGGAGATAAATGTCAATACGATCATCAGCATCAAGCAGATGATCCCGCCAACAAACGTCGGTTCACCGTAGGCGTAGCGGTAGAAGGCGAGAATAGGCCAGTGCCAGAGGTAGAGCGAGAAGGAACGCAGGCCGATGTACCTGGCAACCGGGTTACCGAAAAACTCGGAAAGAGGGCTGGATTGGTTGGTACCAGCCAGTATCAGCAGGGCCGCACCAACCGATGGAATTACGGAGTGAAGCCCAGGGAAGCCGTTTTTCTCATCAAGCAGTACAAGCGCGCCGGCAACCAGAATAAAGCCAACAATCCCAGCTGTATCTGCTGCTTTCGCAGAAATCTGACGGGAGTCCTGCCACAGGAAAAGCAAGGCGCCTACCAGCAGTTCGCCGGCGCGGGAAGGCAGCAGGTAGTAAGCGAAGGACTGGTCGCGCACCAGGAAAATTTCGCTCACCGTGAACGACGCGATGGCGAGAATGACGCTGGTCGCTACCAGCAGGCGCTTCCCGCCTGCCTTCATGGCGATGATCATCAGTGCTGGCCAGATCATGTAGAACTGTTCTTCCACGCCCAACGACCACATGTGCAGCAGCGGTACTGTATCGGAAGAGGCAGCGAAGTAGCCGGTATCAAGGAATAACCAAAAGTAGATATTGGCAGCGGAAAGTGTGGTGCCTATTGCGGACTCTGACAGAGCCTTGACGTCTATTGGTAGCATCATGAGCGAGCCAACAAGCAGAGTGACAACAGTCACGAACGCTGCTGCTGGCAGGATTCGGCGAACTCGGCGGCCGTAGAAATCACCGAACGAGAAGCCTTTCTCTTGTCTGAAGATAATCCCGGTGATGAGATAGCCCGAGATTACGAAGAATACGTCTACGCCGACGAATCCACCAGGTAGCCATTGTTTATTGAAGTGGTAAACGGTCACAGCCAAAACAGCCAAAGCCCGTAATCCATCTATGTCGGGGCGGTATGCCAACTGTTTGCCTTGCATTTCTGAGTTCCCTATCATGGGGCTGGGGTGGGTAAGTTCAGGGACATACCGTTTCGACCGCAAGTGTTAGTTTTATGGCGAATTTCATACACTACTGGGTGAGCCACCGCATCTGTGAGATTTCACCCAGATAGTGTCCATATTAATTTTTTGCTAGCTTTGTTTGGGCAATATTCGAAAGTGTCGCAGGGACTCGGCCGGTTTCAATTGCAATGCTCCCCAACTTCTCAGATCCTTCTCGGCTGAGGTGCCCGCCATCGTAATAAAGCTGAGTTTTTCCAGCGAAGGCCGAGCATGTTGTTCCGTTGCAGATGAGCTCGCGAACTCCAAAGTAAGAGAAGTTAGCCCGAGCAGAAATTCGCTTAATAATTTCTTGGTTAAGGCGATTCTCTCCGTTATCAGACACTAGTGTTTTCTGTTCACAATTGATGAATGGAATTTTCAATGCCTTTTCAGGACACTGCCGGTCAACTGAGTTGAAGGTGGGCACCTTAAGAGCGATAATCACTTTTTTGCCGGTTTGGCTCAGCGTATCTAGCATGGCGTCGAAGTCAGCATTGAAAGCCGCCTTGTCGACGGCTTCGTACGCCGGCCAACTGCCGCCTACGATAACAGTGTCATAGTTACTGATTTGTTTAAATGCTTCCGCGTTGTATGCGGGGCAGCTCACTTTGTAGCCTTCCTTAATATACTTTATACTGCGCTGCCCCGGGAATGGTGGGCAGGCATGATGCTCAACGTTTCTAATTGCCACACCTTCCCTTTTTGCAATCGCACTTAAGTAGCCTGCATAGTGAGCTGCATTAGAGTCACCTATTAAAAGTACGCTTGGCGGCTTAGATGTGTCTCCAGCAATACATTTTGCGGAAGAAAAATACTCAGGCTTGAAAATGCTCTGGCAAACGTATGGTGCAGATGAAGCTGGTGCGGAGCCTGAGCGTTTTTCTGCAAGTGAATTCTGGTAGTCACTTGGGTTGATAGATGAAACGAGGCCGTTGCTGGCATAAATAACTCCAGCAATTGATAGGGCAAGGGCTGCTGATGTAGGGGTGGCCATGGTGAATCTCCACCCTTTGTTGGCTCGGAACGGCACCTCAATCAAGAAATAGCTGAACAAAGTCATTGCCACCATTACCGAGAGGCAGATCAGGTTGCCCAGCATGTCAGGCTCGCCATAGGCATAGCGGTAAAATGCCAAGACCGGCCAATGCCAAAGGTACAGCGAGAACGAAACCAACCCGATAGAGACCATGGGGCGCACGGCCAGGATGTTGCCTACCAGAGTCTTACCGAAGCTGCCGGCGGCCAGCACCAACGATGCGCCGACTGCAGGAACTATCGAAATAAAGCCTGGGAAGCCTTGAGTTTCTCGGATGTACGCGAGCGACCATGCAAGCACTAGAGCTCCTACCAGAGCCATGACCTGAGCAGTACGCTGGCCTATGCGACCCTTGATCGCATCGGTCAGGAAGAAGGTCATGCCACCTATTAATAGCTCACCGGCCCTTGACGGGAGCATGTAGTAGGCAAAGGTAGGATCTGCAGCAAGCTTGCTCTGACCATACCAGAAGCAGGCTGCTGCGATTACTGAGGCAACACCCACCGTCATCGCCCGACCACCGACTTTCAGGGTAAGGAGCAGCAGGGCTGGCCAGATAAGATAAAATTGCTCCTCCACACCTAGCGACCACATATGGAGCAAGGGAACGGTGTCAGAGGACGCTGCAAAGTAGCTAGTATCTAGGAACTTCCAGAAATAGATATTCGCAGCTGACAGCGTGGAAGCGATCGCCGACAGTGACAGGGCTTTCGCATCATCAGGAAGCATGAAGATGGCGCCGAATACCAGGGTCGCCAGCGTCACGAACAAGGCCGCTGGCAGAATCCGTCGCACCCTTCGCATGTAGAAATCAGCGAACGAGAACGTTCCAGCTGCCGCTTGCCTGGCAACGATTCCGGTAATCAGGAACCCGGAGATCACAAAAAAGATGTCGACGCCTACGAAGCCGCCTGGAAGCCACTGTTTATTGAAGTGAAAAACGGTAACGGCCAGAACGGCCAAAGCCCTGAGCCCGTCTATGTCGGGCCGGTAGGCGAGTGCTTTGTTGCTCATGAAATCCCTTTCTGAGGGCTGGACCCTGGTAAGGAGTGAAGGAGATGCGAATTCTACAGATGATGTCGCTATGCTGTCAGGGCCGATGAGCGGAATCTGTGGAAAAGCTCTCCCCGTGTCGGCCTGTGCGACCAGCACGGATTGGCCACTCGATGGGGGGCAAGTCAATCGGTCAGCGTCGATATGAGCAGAAGGGCCCGAATTAGGCCAATGCTGATGGGGAAATTTGGACCAGACCGCGATGGTCTGGTCGCGTGGCTGCGTGCACTGGCTGCGGCAGTCGCTCTCGAACCAAGCGCAAGAAACTTATGATGTGGCACATCCCCAGGGGAATCTGACACCCAAATGAAACTCAAAGCTGTCAGGTCGGAGGGGGCTTGGTGCTATAATCAACCCCACAGCTTCGGCTCAAGTCAGTCTTTGTGTGATTGGATTATGAATGGCGTTCTACAGTTAGTAGGTTGTTAAAGTTACGATTTAGCCTGTTTATTTAGTTGTAAAGTGTGAATTATATAAGGTCGTTAGTAGTGATCAAGAATTTATTCATCTATGGTAGCTGTGTTTCAAGGGATATTTTTAATCTGGAAGAGAGTCGCAGCTTCAAGATTTCAGATTACTTCGCTAGATCTTCAATGGCTTCCTTGTGTAGCGCACCTTACAAAAATACAGAGGCACTGAACCGTATCCAGTCAGCGTTCCGGCGAAGAATGGTCGCCAATGATTTTTCCAAAGACTTGCTGGTTGCAGTTGATAAGTTAGAGTCTGCAGACTTGATTCTCATCGATTTGATTGATGAGAGATTTGATCTCGTAGCACTACCTACAGGCGAAATGATTACGCATTCAAATGAGCTTGCTGAAAGCGGTTTGCTAACTGAAGGAGGCGTTGAAGGGTACAAGGTTATACCACAGGGAAGTCTCGAGCGCCGTGAGTTGTGGCTGCAAGGGATGTACAGGTTTCTAGGTTTGTTGAAAGACCTTAACAAGCTTGATGCTGTACTGGTTAATAAGGTGTATTGGGCATCGAGGTTTGAGTTGGATACTCAGTCTGTCTTCCCTGTAGCTCGCGGGGAGATCAATAAGGCTAACGAAGACCTTGATTGGATGTACAACGCCATGGAAAGGGTGCTTGATAGAAACCAGTTTTTGAGTTTTGATAAAGATCTTTTGACAGCTGATGAATTCCATCGTTGGGGTGTGTCGCCATTTCACTATTGCGAAATGTATTACCGTGAGGCCCTAGCTCAGATCGTAAAAAAATCTGACCCAGATGTCGCTGTAATATCCCCCGATTTAAAAATCTCGCCAATAAAGCCTCCTCTGGTTTCTTCCGGGATTGAGCTTAACGTGGCGGCACATGTTGTTGATAATGAAGTCTACGCACACTGCTCTTTGAACATGAATGGTCAGAAGTGTGAGGGCGGTGATTTTGCGTTTTATCTCTTGGTTGATGGGGTTCGTCACGAAGCGCGATGGTATGAAAAATCACCGAATGCTCGTTTTGCTATCCCTGATCAGTCTGGAAAGTTGGAAATTGTCGCATTTTATAAAGATGAGCTTGATGAAAAAGTAGTTTCCAGGGAGGAAGTAACGGGGGCCTCTTCTTCTTGAATGGTGTTGCAGATTGCTTGCAGCATTTAGTTGCCGCTTGATATCGAGCAGGGCCTTATCCATCTCATCGGTGTGCTCACTGGCTTTGTTGGTAAGGGCGAAAGTTTTAAAAAGGGTCAGATGGCCACATCCTCATTTGCTCAGGAAGTCGCTTAAGCAAAAGAGGATGTTGCGTGGCCGCCTGGTTGTGTGTCGACGGTTTACAAATTCTGTTCGTCGAGGTTTTGTGTGTGTTTTAAAATGTCCGGGATGAGATTTAACGCCGCTTGGTAGTCTCGGCGATTGAGATGTCTTTCAAATGAGAACATATAGGAAGAGAGTATGGTGCCGTCACTGCTCAAATTCTGTGCGTCAGTTCTGGTGCACTGAGCTTCTCGGGTAAACTCAAGAAGTTCTGAGTGGGCCGTGAGAGGCCAATACGTCCCCGCAGGCTCCAGCAGCCAGTTTCCCCAGTGCAAAACTGATAGCTCCCCAGTTTCCTTCCTGAGCAAGGTGTCAGTATTAAGATCGAGCACAATAAGTTGTCTCGGAAGTTTGCTTAGATGTATTTTTATATTTTCAAGGCTTTCCGCTAGTTGTTCTATTTTTTTCTGGTCATCAGTAGTTACTGCGTATAGTTTTAGACTTTCCAGCATCTCAATGTTTAGGCGGGATTCTAAATAGCTTTTGGAGCGCTCGTATTTGTTGAGAAGGGACTTTGGTGGCGTCAGCTTCATCAAATCTCCAAGCAGAGTCAGACTTCCTTTGTTGTAATCCCTGGCGGTCATCTTGCTTTCTTTTGACCATTCAAAAATATGATAAGTCACATTCTGCAGCCTTCCAGTCTCTCTAAGAGGAGGGCAGGGCAGGCACTTGAATTGGGCGATTAGCGCACTCTCTTGAGAGGCGGGATAAGTTCGGCTCTCATCAAATAATTTAATGATAAAAGTATTTAGCTTGGTTTCGGAGCGACAATCAACCTCGTAGCAATATATGTCAGGGTGCCCTAGCTGGAAATTTTTAACGCTTTCGACAGTAAATTCAGTTTCGAAAAGAGGGGATAGGATCTGTGGAATCCAGCGCTCACGCTGCTCTGGTGAGAAGAGAGAGTGGATCCCGTCATTCTTCTGAGTGGTTTCCAGTAACAGCGGCTGATTGTGGAAAAATAGTGCACTTACTCGCGAATGTTGCGATCTCAATACTATCAGTTTGGTAACAGAACCCACTAACCGCTGCAGAGCTTGCCTGATAAGTAGTAGCGATATTATGGCCATGAATGCTGATGGCGGAGCGAAATAAAGAAAGTCTCCGATTATTCCGAAAAATACCACCAGGAAAATAAAGCCAGATACTGAGTTGAGTGTTGCCTGGTGGTGGGTTATTAATGCGGCCCGTAGTTTGGATGAGGTGTTGAATGCCAGGCAAATAAATACATAAAAGACTGTGATGCTTGCGACGACCAAGGAAAATATTAGCGGGTAAATGGCGCAAAGAATTGCGATTGAAATTAAAAAGAACAGAAACTCTGAAAGCCCGCGAGTGAACTTTGAGTATGCATTGATCGCAATTGAGTCTTGGTTGTCAAAAAGTAAAATTTTCTTTGTTCGAGCTATGAGTAGGCGTGCGCCCCTCGCAGTGATTTTGGTTGCAGCTAATTCAAATGTCAGATGTGCTGCAAATGCAACCAGGGAGCTCAGGCTCAACCAGATTACCACTGTATTCTGAGGGTGTTCTTTCAAAAACGCAGGGAAGTAACTCGGGATGCCGCCAGAGCTGAGAACAATAATGGCTTTTAAAGGAAGGAAGAAAGCTAAAAGCAAAAGTAATTGGCTGAGGATGTAGATGAATTGTACTGAGGTGGTATGCAGCGGCGCTGTCCTCAGGAATTTTCTGCCTAAGGAAAAAGACCAGCGTAAGCAGTGGTTCAGCTCTCTATTAAGGTGTGCTTTCATATTGTTTGTTTAACAGATGGCCAGTGTTTTTGGCGCAGAATATGTGCGTCGATTTGAATGGCTCCCAAGGTTTGCCTTTTATGATATCTAGTCGCCATTGACGCTTTCTCTTCTTGTTGTGGTGCCCGAAAATAGAAGCATATCAAGTGTTTTGCGCATGGTTAAGAAGTTCAGCTGCCATGTTTTCTACAATGTATTTGCGCGAATATCTCTTTACGAAGTCGCGCCGATCAGTTGTTTCGATACTCAAGCGCTCTAAGGCCGCAATTGCCGCCTCAACATCGCAAGGGGGGAAAATGCTCATGTTTTTGATGTTGTCGGTTGCAAATTTGGCAGAATAGCCACTAAGGCCTCCAAGAATAGGTTTCTCGGTGGCGGCGTATTCAAATAATTTTGAGGGAATCACATTCTTCAGCGAGGGAAGATTATTTAGGTGTAAAAACAGAACGTCTGCCGTATTGTAATACGATAGCAAATCAGTTCGTTTCATCGGTTCGATAAGGTCTACATTTGTGACCTTGTGCTGAAGTAGTGCGTTTTTCAGTTGTTTCATTGCGCTGCCACTGCCTACTACAATGAACTTCGCTCTACTGGAAAGTTTATTTGCTAGTATCGGTAGAATATGATGCAAGCCTTGTCCAGCGCCTATGTTGCCTGCATATAAAATACGGATCTGGCGTGCGGTGCGCTCTTCCATTGCGGCTGGGTTTTCAATGAATAGATCATCAACACCGTTTGTGTAAACGGTAAATGGTTTGTTCGGGTACTGTGATTTAAAGTAGCTGACGAAACCTGGGGAAGCTAAGTTGACTGAGTGCGCTTGCTTCACGGTCCAGCGCTCTATGTGGCGGAAGAACCATGCTGTGGGAGTTCCGATTGGAGAGGGGAGTAAATCTGGCAAGATATCAGTCAGTAAATCTCGGAAATCCAGATAAAGCGGTGCATTGATACGTCTGGCTACCCAGGCACCTAAGGTAGCGGTCATCATGCGTGATGAGGTAGCAAAAACAAGATCATACTCATTCGGATTGACCGCTTGCAGCACACCTTTCGCATATTGGGCGAATAGATGGGCTTGGCCAAGAATTCCGCTGCTATGCGAAACAACTGGAATTCGTTTAATCGTTAGCCCCTCGCAGATTTCTATAGAGGAAGCACTCGGCGTATAACTATCGTACCTGCTCGGTTGGGTCGTCAGTACGGTTATCGTGACGTTCTTCTGAGAATTCTGCAAAAGTGAATTGACTAATGCTTTCGTCCTGAACGAACCAGCAGAAAGATCAGGAGGATAGTAAAAACTCAGTATAAGAATATTCACGGTTAGGCCGCTTCAAGTTCGCCGTTAGAGGTGGCTTTTTTGTACATGTCTACCAATAGGCTTTCTTGGCTTTCCCAGCATAAGTCCTTTGCAGCAATCTTCGAGTTATTGGCCAGTTTTGCGCGTAACTTTGGATCCTCGATGAGCCTGTTAAGGCAGTTCACGAGGTCGTCTTCATTGCCTTCGGCAACCAGAAGTCCAACGTCATATTGATTTACAATCTTCCGGATTTCAGGAAAGTTGGTGGCTACTGAGGGCACACCTGCAATGATGTACTCAAACAGTTTGTTGGAATCAGTGCTGAAGTGATTGAAGCACGTGTTTTCTATCGGCTGCACGGCGATGTCGGCAGCTGCAGTGTATTTTGGAAGATCAGACAGTGCTACTGTTGGAATGAAATGAACGCGATCCTGCAGACCAAGATTATCACGTAGGTCGATAAGAGGTTGTGTTAAACGGCCTCCACCAATAAGTACGACGTGAGCCTTTTTCAGGCGTGCAGTGCAACGCACTAGCTTTTCTAAACCTCTACCGCTTTGAAGCCCGCCCTGGTAAAGGACCACTGGGCACTCTTCGCCTATACCTAGTTCTTCATGAAGCAAGCGGCTTTTTTGAGGGGTAACAAATCTGGGGCGATTTTGAAGTACTGCAGGTCTTGCAATTTTATAAAGTCGCGCAAAGTATTTAGCTCGGGTTTCAGTTGTCGTGATCACTGCACATGCACGAGGAATCAATAGTTTTTCAATGTACGCAACTAGTTTTGAGAGCTTTCCATAACCCTCTCTGCTAGTGCTTACTTCGTGCGCATCATAAACGAGTTTCGCGTTACTGATGACTGAGGCAAGCCAGGCAGTAGGAAGGGTATTTACATCATGGGAGTGAACGACGGTCGGCCGAAAACGTATGATGTTAAGAAGCAACATCAAATGAGTCCATGCGCGAGTGATTAGCCTGAAAACTGAGATGTGGGCGCTATTAGAGATTCTTCCAGTCGAAGGCGAGGATGTTTTGGCGTCGAGTTGTTTCGACTTTCTCCAACGCCACAGAGGCGACCGTTCTACCCGGCATACATCCAGGTTCTTTTGTAGGGTTTCTGTTTTTGCAGTTTTTCCTGGGGTATGTAGTGCGAAGACCCTAACGGCATAATCTGAGGCGGCAAGTGTTTGTGCTTCTTTTAATACTCGTGCGTCATTGACGAATTCATTCCACACAATCATTGCAACTTTTTTCACTGCTTTACCTGCTATTCGATTATGCCCGACAGGGTCTTCAAGACATTACTCTGGAAAAAATCAGGTCTCGGTCCAGTAGATTTTCATTTTTGTAGTGTTGACGTTGTTAGCGCTGGACTCGGTATAAATTGCACCAATGGTGGAATAACCGGCTTTCTTGTAGTGAACTTTGAACTGAGTTGGATTGTCTTCCATTACGGTGCGCTGGAAGCCCTGGTTCTTCAATTGAGTGTAGATGGCATTTTCAGCCACTTTGGCAAGCGAATTGGCACTGATCTCATAATGCTTCATCTTTCCGTTCGAGGTTTCTTTCTCGTACTCTTTGAAAATCTCACCGTTGGTATTCAGTTTTTCGCCGTTCTGAAGAACGATAGAACTGCTTTGAGCGCTCTGCGAGGAAGGCGCTTGGGTTGCTTTTTGTTCGTTTTCAGCTCCGCAGCCGAAAAGTGCCAGAGACATGAGAAGTGCTGCTGCGGTTTTGGTGTTGATTTTCATAGTGATCGTATTCGTCATTAAAGTTGTGGTGGTGGTTTTTTATTGGGCGATGAGAGCCAATTCTTTGTCGATAATGTTTTTCTTCGCTGTTTGACTCATGACTCGGTGATGAGCAGCAGCGGACATTTTGTTGAACAGTTCTGGAGATTCGACAATTCTCTTGATGCCATCGGCCATCCCTTGTGCATCGTCTGCGCCCGCAAGAATGCCGCAGTCGTTGCTTACAAATTCTGGAATGGCTGTGACACCATTTGTAATTGCAATGAGTCCGGATGACATAGCTTCGTCACGAGAAACACCTTGGGCATCCATGCGAGTTGGGCAAAGGAAGATGCCGTACTCTTTATGCAATGCTGCGATCTGGTTGTGCTTCAAGAAACCGCGTTCGATTGTGACGTTTGAGAGCCCCTTTAGTGGCTCCAGGGTTTCTTCGAACAGCGCACCATCGCCGATCATTCGGAACTCCATTTTTTCAAAGAATGGCTCTTTCGAAAGCAGCTTGATTGCAGCGACACTTAAGTCATTTGCATATTTTGCTGAAGCGTAAGGACGGATAGAAAGCACCTTGAAACGCTGGTTTTCAGGCTTTTTCCTGTAATCGAAAATATCAGTATCAATAGGGTTGTGGATGATCTCGTAGCTCGCGTCCGGAAGCCGGAAGCCCACGTCCTCCATCACTTCTTCCGCAAAGTAACGAGACACGAAAACGAGTCTCAGATTTGCAGGCATGTTGGTTAGCGTCTCGCGCCAAAACGCCATGCGTTTTTCGCTCTCTACTTTTGCCAGTGCCAACTGATGTTCATCCGAGTAGTTGTACTCGCGACGCCACCATGGCTGTATCTCCGAGCCGTGCACCCACACTACCACCTTGACCAAATGAGTGAAGCGCTTGAGAACTTCCCACATATCGGGTTCCAGGAAGTGCACCAATACGCTCTTGTATTGGCCACTTTCAAGCATCTTGGCGAGCGTAGTCTGGCACCCGGTCACCACGTCCACGTTCTGGAACTCGTGATAGCTGACAGCCTCGTTCTTACGCAGGCGGAAGATGTCGACGTTCAGGTTCTGCTCCTGATACGCCATCACGCGGCTGTGCACAAAGCCGTTGCGATACAGGTCGTCATAAGCGGGGTAATGGTTGGTTACAACCAAGTGTTGCGAGCGGCCCAGCATCTCTGAAGGTTGGAGGTTGCGGTGGCCAAGCACCAGTGCCTTGATCTCGGTATTGCCAGATGCGTAGGCTCGCAGGCCGAAGCGCACGAAGGCGGCTTCCGGCGGAACCTCGGAAGTCTGGTTACGGTTGGCATGTTGCATAACGTGGCTGACCCGCTGCTTCTCGGCATCGAGGAACAGCACGACCAATTGCACATTCAGGCCAGGCGTGCAGTCGAGGTACAGCTTGAGCTTACGGTCCTGGATATTCAGCTGGTCCAGGCTGACTTCATTCAGCGCATACACGTACTCATGCTTGCCATCTGCCAGCTTGGAACTCACACGCCAGCTATCCACATCGACGGCCAGGTCGAGGAACTTGTTGTGCTTGACTCCGAACATTTCGGCCAAGGCGCGGCCGGTGATTTCTGGCGAGTCGTGGCTGACTTTCAGAGGCGCAATGGCTTGGGCTCGAGCCTGCAGTTGGTCGATTGTCATGCCAAGGTTCAGGTCCAGGTCGTCAACCTTGGCGCAGACGTTTTCGTGCTGTGCCGCACCATTTTCGCAATAGTTGAATGGGTCGATAGCCAAGCCTTGTTCGTGGACGTACTCCAGCGATGGCAGAGCCTTCAACCAGTTTAGCAATGGCTGGCTGGCAATGATTTCAGTCGCGACCAACGAGCGCCGTGCGCTCAGCGATTGAGCAGGACGGTATGCCAGTTCATTGGACTGCAGCTTGGCATCTTGCCCCTGACAGGTGAAGTGAGCGGCTTTACCAACAACTTGCGCACGGCTGTAGCGCGTTGCCAGCGCCAGGTCCAGCAGGTAGTTAGGGCCGTAGTAGTCGCTTGGTACAAATGCGGCAACCCAAGGGGTGTTGCCAACCAGCTCGCCAAGGCTGGATTTCTTCAATTGGGCCGGCTTGAGCACCAGAATACGAGGGTCATCACTTACGATGCTGCTTTGATAGGCATCGGTAATGATGACCATGCGCACCTGGCTGTAGGTCTGACGGTTCAGGTGGGCGCGCAGCATGTCGAACTGCTGACGATCCTGGGCTTCACAGACGACCACGATTTCTGGCAAGCGCTGGGCCTTGGTAGTGCCTGTAACTTTGCTGAGCACGTATTCCAGGCGTTGGGTGTAAGTGTGCTCCTGCATAACCTTACGCAGGGCAGCGAGTTTCAGCTTGTCACTGTTGAGCGGGTCTTCGGCCAGCAACTGCAGGCGGCGCAGCATTTCTTCGCCGTTGTCGGTGGTGACGACCAGGTCGCCGAACAACAGGCGTACACCGCGCGAGAAGTTACTGACGGTGATGGTGTTGCAGCCCAGCAGCTCGAATACTCGACGCGCGAACATCGATTGCGATTGCTTGATCGAGTTCAGGTTGATTGCGTAGCGGTAGCCCTTGTAAGCCGTGTCGATTTTTTCGAAGGGCAGGGTGCCGACAATGTACGGCTGATATTCCTCGGGGAACTGATAGTTCGCATCGTTCTTGCCGAAGTTGCGGTCGAAAATTTCCAGCGGTCGGAACTTTGGCAGCTCGCAGACGAAGTTGCCCAAGTCGCGGGTACGCTCCGGGTAACGGGCGTAGTAGGCACCAGCGAAGCAGAAGGCGTCTTTGCGCTCGTACAGCTCGATCGGGTTATGCAGCGCTGGCTGGCAGGCGAATGGCAGCAGGTAGACGCGGTCGTGACCGAGCGCACCTTTATAGCGGTGAATGCAGTCGATATCGGTGGTGAAGACGTGGTCGAACTGCTTGGCAGTGGTCAGGAAGGTCTCGAAGTGTACCGGGTCTTCCTTGTTCCAGAATACAGTTGGTACCTTGTTCTGACGGCACCAGGCCAGTATGTCCTGCAATTCCTGACTGTTGTGGCCAACCTTGCTACCCCACAGCTCATCCTTGCCGCGCCAGGCAGACTCGATGAACAGCAATTCGGGGCCGAAGCCTTCCAGCTCTGCCTTCCAGTTGCCAGGCGTGAGCTGCATCAGGTCGCATTCGTAGCGGTATGAGCCGAAGGTGAACTCATCCATTACACAGGCCATTTTCAGGCGGCTTGCAGGTTGGTCGGCTTGGCGCAACAGCGTAGAACGGCTCTGCGCGCTGGTCGGCAGGGCCTCTGGCAGTTTCAGGTAGTTCTCATCCTGGACGATGGGTGCCGGAGGCAGCAGAGCCTTCATCGGCTCATTGGCGATCCGTTTCTGTTCATTCTGTTGGCGTTGCTGATTGGCCTTGCGGTACAGGCGCAGCAAGCGTACTGGCAGTTTGACCAGCCCGCCCAAGGAGGTGGCGCTGCTCTTGATCTGGTAACCCAGCTGGTAAGTCATGCTGGTACGTGTCTTGACCAGGCGCTGTTCAGCCAGATGGCGTTGTGTATTGGCACGTTCCAGATTTGCATTGAGTTCGTCGATCTTGCGCTGCTGCGCCGCAGAGCGCTCCAGCAACTGATTGAGGTTGGCCTTCAGTTGCGGGATCTGCTCAGCGCTGACAGTGCGGTACTTCATGTTTGCCGCGCCCAAGTCTGCTTTCGACGAGTTCAGCTCGTTTTCCAGCTGCATGCGCAGGCCTTGCCACTGTTCGTTGGTGGCCGCCAGGCTCGCCTCCGCCGCCAGGCGGCTGGCAGTTTCGAGCGATAGCTGTTCGGCCAGTACTTCCTTGGCCTGATTCAGAGAGGCAATGCTTTCTGCCTGTTCTGCCTGGGCATCTTGCGCTTGGGTAATAGCCTGCGTCATAGCGAGCAGTTGCTCTTCCAAGCCATTGCGCAAGTCCACCAGTGTATTGATGGTGTTGACCTGAGCAGCATGCTCACGCTCGCTGCGTGCCTGTCTTTCGCTCATCGCCTGCAACTGGCTTTCCAGTTCAGCTTGACGCGCTTTCAACAGAGCAATGGTTTCGGCCTGTGCAGCATCGGCCCTTTGGGTTTGGGCCTGCAATTCGTTCATATACTCCAACTCGCTTTCAAGTTCGGCTTCCAATTCCGCTTGGCGCATGCGCAGCGTGGTAATGCATTGATCCTTCTCAGCAATATCCTGATTGTTTTCGGTTTGCAGCTGGCTCATTGCCTCCTTCTGACTCTCCAACGCGGCTTCCATCGTTGTCAGGCGTTCGCGCAAGTTGGCAATGGTGTCGATGTAATTGGTGTTGGCCTCCAGTGTTTGATCCCGTGATTCGACTGCCGCTTCTACCTGCGCTTCCAGATCAGTGATACGGGATTTCAGAGCCGCGATGTTGCCTTCATGGGCAGCGCTTGTCTGTTCCGCCAGGGCCTGAACTTCGGCGGATAGCTGTCGCTGGCTCTCCAGCTCAGCTTGCAGGGCTTCCTGCTGAGTACGGAGGGCAGCGATGGTGCCTTCATGGGCAGCACTTGTCTGTTCCGCCAGGACCTGAGCTTCGTCGGATACCTGTCGCTGGCTCTCCAGCTCAGCTTGCAGAGCTGCCTGCTGAGCGCGGAGGGCTGTAATGGTGTCTATGTGAACAGCAGTTGTTTGTTCAGCCTGGGTCTGCAGTTCGGTTGCCGTCTGCTGCTGATTTTCCAACTTGGCTTGCAAGACGGTCTGCTGTGCACGAAGCACTGTGATGGTTTCTACATGACCATCGTTGATCTGCTGAGCCTGGGCAAGCTGCTCAGACAACGACTCAAGCTGAGCCACCAGCTCGTCACGTTGCTTCTGGAGCGCACTCACGCTCTCATTCAGGGCTGCATTGTCGAGTTGGTCTTTTGCCTGAAGCGCCAACGTATGTTGAAGCTGGCTTTCCAGTTCGTCGTGTTGAGCCTGCAGTGCGGCAATCTTTGCCGTCTCGTTGGCTACCTGCTGTTCAGCCGCCACACGCTGCTGATCGGTGGCCAGTAATTGTGCTTCAAGGGTGTGAAGGGATTGCTGCAGTGTCTCCAGCTCCCGATCCCGCTGCCCCAGTTCGTCGTTGGCTAAGGTCAGTTCCTGGGATGTTTGCGCCTGAGCTTGTTCCAGCGCCGCGTTTTGCTGTTGCAGCTGGGCATACTGCCTGGCAGTAGCAAGGTACTTTTCATCCGCCTCACCCAACCTGGTTTTGAGCGAATCGAGCTCTTCATTGAGCTCCATGATGCTGCGCGCACTGGCCTCAAGGGCTTCCCGGCTTGCCTGCTCAATAGACCGTATATGTGATTCGCGATCCTGAAGCTGACGAGACAGTGCCTCGGCCTTCTGTGCTTCGGGCTTTAGCAGGGAAAGCTGTTCGGTCGCCAGGCGGTACTTTCTGTTAGCGTCATCCAGGCGCTCCTTGATTTCCTCAAGTTCTTTGACCCGCTTTGCTTTGGCGTCGAGAATTTCACGGTTGGCCTGTTGCAGCGTCGCAATTTCGGCATCGCGGTTTTGCAAAGCTTTGGATAGCGCTTCGGCCTTCTGGGCTTCGGGCTTGAGTTGAGCAATCTGTTCGTTGACGGTGCGATACTTCTTGTTTGTATCTTCCAGCCGCTTACCGATCGCACCGAGATTCTCGCGCAGCGTGCGCTCGATGGATTCGAAGGCTTTTTCAAGCTCACGAACGCGATCAATGCTCAGCGAGTCGATGACACCCGGCTTGTGCGTTTCGCTCTTCACGGCAACGATACCCAGCCACTTGCCGAGCATCTTCACGTCGATGATCTGCAAGTGCTCGGCCAGCAGCCGGAACGGTTCCATCAGGTAGAACGTGTGCTTGTGGTCAATGAAGTCATTGACCCCGAACGGTACGGTAATTACCAGTCGGCCACCCTGCTTTAGCAGGTCGTGGGCCTTTTCGACGAACAGCTCCGGGCGTACCAGGTGCTCGAGCACTTCGCTGATGACAACGGTGTCCGGTTCAACCTCGAGCGTATCCAGCGCGAGGAAGTCTGAATTGATATACGTGACGTTCTGCTGGATGTGGGCCGGTTCGGCAGACAGGTAGCCCTTGGCCTCTTCGATGGCCTGCGGGCTGGTGTCCACGCCGGTGACCAGGCAGCCTTCACGTGCCAGCAGCAGGGGCACGATGCCCTGCGAGCAGCCGACATCCAGGATCCGGCGCCCTTTGACCTGGGCGCAGATCCAGTGGATGCGGGACTGCGTTTCCCGCATGAACTGATCCCCCAGCTTGCCGTAGTAGGCTTCCATCACGCGGTCATGAATATCGGCCAAAGGTGAAGGCAGCTCTGTGTTCACGGTAGGTTTCTCAAGCGTGGGGTTGTTCATGCGGTTTGATCCATCAAGCCTGGGTAACGCCTGCGGCGTCGATCACGAATGCTGCTTCACGCACATTGAAGGTGCCGCGGAATTCGCGGTGCTTCACCAGCAGTACGTGGATGTCGGCGCTATCCTGCGCGTAGTCGAATTCCACGTGCTCGTGGCACGCCAGGCGCTGCGGCAGGGCTTCGATGTTTGGTTCCACCAGTTGCAGGGTGGCTTCCAGCTCGTTGCCCAGGCGCTCGGCGATGCTCAGGGCCGGGCTTTCGCGCAGGTCGTCGATGTCGGCCTTGAAGGCCAGGCCGTAACAGGCAATCTTCACTTGCTGGGCCGACTTGCCCGGGTTCTTGATCAGGAAGTTGGCCAGGGCCATCTTGACCTTGTCGATCACCCACTCAGGCTTGCTGTCGTTGACCACGCGGGCGGTGCGGATCAGGCGCGCCTGCTCTGGGGTCTGGCTGACGATGAACCATGGGTCGACGGCGATGCAGTGGCCGCCCACGCCTGGGCCAGGCTGCAGGATGTTGACGCGCGGGTGGTGGTTGGCCAGGCGAATCAGCTCCCACACATCGATGTCCAGCTTGTCGCAGATGATCGACAGTTCGTTGGCGAAGGCGATGTTCACGTCACGGAAGCTGTTTTCGGTCAGCTTGCACATTTCCGCGGTGCGGGCGTTGGTGACGATGCACTCGCCTTCAACGAAGGTGCGGTACAGGCGTACGGCTGCTTCGGAGCACTTCTTGGTCATGCCGCCGATGATGCGGTCGTTTTCCACCAGCTCGCGCAGTACGTGGCCTGGCAGTACGCGCTCAGGGCAGTGGGCAACGCGGATGTCGGAATCCTCGCCGTGGGTTTGCGGGAAGCTCAGGTCCGGGCGGGCCTGGGCCAGCCAGAAGGCCATCTGCTCGGTGGCACCGACCGGGGAGGTGGACTCCAGGATGACCAGGTCACCCTTTTTCAGCACGGGCGCAATGGCCTTGCTGGCGGACTCGATGTAGCTCAGGTCCGGCTGGTGGTCATCCATGAACGGGGTTGGTACGGCGATCAGGAAGGCGTCGGCAGCTTCCGGAACGGTGGAGGCACGCAGGAAGCCTTCGGTTACCGCAGCGTGTACCACCATGTCCAGCTCAGGCTCGACAATGTGGATTTCGCCACGGTTGATGGTGTCGACAGCGTGCTGGTTTACATCGATACCGATCACATGCTTTTTGCGGGCGGCGAAAACGGCGGCGGTTGGCAGGCCGATATAGCCCAGGCCTACGACGGAAATCTTGTTGAAGCTCATGCTACTTCCTTGGAACGGGAGAAGTGGGAAAGTGCGTCGAGGATTCGCGCGCACGCTTTTCCATCGCCGTAGGGGTTGTGGGCAAAGCTCATTTCGCGATAGGTCGCTTCGTCGGTGAGCAGTTTCGCCAGGTGTCCGGTGATCGATTCCACATCGGTACCCACCAGCTTGACGGTACCGGCGGCCACGGCTTCCGGGCGCTCGGTGGTGTCACGCATGACCAGTACCGGTTTGCCCAGGGCAGGGGCTTCTTCCTGGATGCCGCCGGAGTCGGTCAGGATCAGGTAGGAACGGGTCATCAGGTAGACGAACGGCAGGTAGTCCAGCGGCTCGATCAGGTGGATGTTGTTGACGTCGGCCAGCAGGCGGTTGACCGGTTCGCGCACGTTCGGGTTGAGGTGCACCGGGTACACGATATCCACGTCAGGAAATTGGCGCGCAGTTTGTACCAGCGCCTGGCAGATGCGCTCGAAGCCGCCACCGAAGTTTTCCCGGCGGTGGCCGGTGACCAGCACCATGCGGCGCTCGGGGTTGAGGAAGCTGAAGCGGGTTTCGAACTGGTTTTTCAGCGCGGGGCTTTCCAGCTTGCGGACCACTTCCAGCAGCGCGTCGATCACGGTGTTGCCGGTGGTGTAGATGGTCGCGGCGTCGGTGCCTTCGCGCAGCAGGTTGTCCTGCGAAGTAGAGGTGGGCGCGAAGTGCAGGGCGGCCAATGCGCCGGTCAGGCGGCGGTTGCCTTCTTCAGGCCATGGCGAATACAGGTTGCCAGTGCGCAGGCCGGCCTCCACGTGGGCAATCGGAATCTGCTGGTAGTACGCCGCCAGGCTGGTAGCCAGGGTTGTCGCGGTGTCCCCGTGCACCAGCACCACGTCGGGCTTGAACTCGGCCAGCACAGGCTTCAGACCCTGCAGGATGGCCGTGGTCACGTCGGTCAGGTCCTGGCCGGGCTTCATGATGTTCAAGTCGTAGTCGGGCGTGATCTCGAACAGCTCCAGTACCTGGTCGAGCATCTGGCGGTGCTGGCCAGTTACGCAAACGCGCGACTCGAAACGGTCGTCCTGGGCAAGGTTGAGGGCCAGAGGAGCCATCTTGATGGCTTCTGGGCGAGTGCCAAATACAGTGAGGGTCTTGAGGGACACGGCGACGGTCTTCTTTGTGTGAGTGAAGGCGGTTGGATCAGGTGCTATGGGTGCGAAACGCGAGGGATCACGCAAATCGGCCGGGGGGGCTGGCCTGGGAAGCACTACCCACGCAAAAGCAAGCGGGGGGGGCGAAGGGAGGTGAAGAAAAATTCATGTTGGCTCGGATCCTTCAAGCGTAGCGGTTGTCCAATGAACGCAAATTTATCACTTCGTCATCAATATGACATCCCGTCTGGCACGTTTTTTTCCCCTGAGCGTGCGAAATTGGCTATATCTATCGACTGATTGGATCCTATTTTTGGAAGTTGCATCAGGAAAAACGATTGTTTGATGTTATTCAGACATCATGCCAATAACGTAAATTCGACCGATGAATGCGACGAAAGGATGGGGGCCTTGTACGGCAAGGCTTGTGGGAAAAACAACAGCGATTGGTCTGAATGAAACCTAGGTTAAACGGGAATTTACCTGGCGGCTATTTGCCATCGCCTTTGTTTCATGAAGTTAACCTGAAACATGGCGTAACGCCATCATTTTTGGGTGGGCGAAGTTGCTTTTTTTTATGTCGGATTCGGTAACGATTAACTGGGCCAAGTGCCTGTTTGCAACATGGCAGAACCGCTAGGGTTGATTGCGCAGCCGAAGGAAAACGGCTGCCGGAAAATGACCAACCCAAGGAGTGTTCACCATGCGTAACAACGTTCTGTCGTACCTGCTGCTGCCGCTGTTCGCCAGCCTGTCCTTTTCCCTTAGCGCGGCCCCGGCCAACGTCACGGCGGTGCCCGAGCCGGTGCCGGTGGTAAGCCAGCAGCAGGCCCAGCAGCCGCAGCGGCTGGACCTGAATACGGCTGATGCGCTGACTTTGCAGAAGGAGTTGAACGGCATAGGGAAGGCCAAGGCCGAGGCCATCGTGGCCTACCGGGAGGCCAATGGGCCGTTTGCTTCGGTGGATGAGTTGCTGGAGATCAAGGGCATCGGCAATGCGTTGCTGGAGCGTAACCGGGACAAGGTGATGGTGGAGTAAGTCGGGGGAGGGTGAGACTGGCGGTTTGGGGTTGCCTTCTGAAACCAGGGCTGCTTTGCAGCCCATCGCGACACAAGGCCGCTCCTGCAGGAGATACGCTGCAGGCCGACATGGGATTCCTGTCGGTACGCAATCCTTTGTAGGCGCGGCCCCGTGTCGCTAAAGGTGGCGCAAAGTGTGCCCAATAAATATTTAAATAAAACAGTAAGTTAATTCTTTGCTTTGCCTGCCGTCAAAATACTGCCTGAATAAATGGCCAATAAGCCCTTTGTTTTGACCTTTCAGCGGTCTTGCGCATCCTTGGCATCCGCTTCGGCATTGCGCTCATGAACTTTGCGTAGCTGTTCTTCGGTCAGTGGCAGTTTTTTTGCCGTGTCGCGCAGCAGCATCAGCCCGCCAACGATCGAGCCGAGGGCTATGATGAGGATCAGCCAGGCATACCAGGGCATTGTCGTTCTCCTTTGCTGGTGATGGGCAGCGCTTGTACGAATATTGAGCAATTGCCCGTTCCGTTGGTTCAATTATAGGGGCCAGCCGCCGTCGGGCCAATTCCGTGACCCGCGGGCCCCAAAGCCTGCGCCACTTCGTTTACAATGCGCGCCGTTTTCGACTTGCCAAGAGACCCTGCCCATGTCCGCCTGCCAGACGCCCCTGATCGTCGCCCTGGATTTCCCTACCCGTGAGGCCGCCCTGAAGCTGGCTGACCAGCTTGACCCTGCGCTGTGCCGGGTGAAGGTTGGCAAGGAGCTGTTTACCAGTAGCGCTTCGGGCATTGTCGAAACCCTGTGCGACAAGGGCTTCGAAGTGTTCCTGGACCTCAAGTTCCACGACATCCCCAACACTACCGCCATGGCGGTGAAGGCTGCGGCCGAGATGGGGGTGTGGATGGTCAACGTGCATTGCTCCGGTGGCCTGCGCATGATGGCGGCTTGCCGCGAAGAGCTGGCCAAGCGCAGCGGCGCGCAGCCGCTGCTGATTGGCGTGACCGTGCTGACCAGCATGGAGCGTGAAGACCTGGCCGGCATCGGCCTGGATGTCGACCCGCAAGAGCAGGTGCTGCGCCTGGCGGCGCTGGCCCAGAAGGCCGGCATGGACGGCCTGGTGTGCTCGGCGCTGGAGGCCCCGGCGCTGAAGGCGGCGCACCCGTCGCTGCAGCTGGTGACCCCGGGCATTCGCCCGGCGGGCAGCGCGCAGGATGACCAGCGCCGTATCCTCACCCCGCGCCAGGCACTGGATGCGGGTTCGGATTACCTGGTAATCGGCCGCCCGATCAGCCAGGCTGCCGACCCGGCACAGGCGCTGGCTGCGGTGGTGGCGGAGATTCGCGGGTAAGTAGCCCGCGTTGTAGAGAAAGGCCAGCATGAGAGTGCTGGCCTTTTTTTGTTTGGCTGCTCATGGCACCGCCTTCGGCGGTGATCGCCGGCAAGCCGGCTCCCACAGGGATCGCGCCAGCTTTTAGAAATTGAGCAAGATAGTTGCTCCCAAGAGTGGACCTGACCTGTCAGTGCAGTTTGTTCTTGGCCAGCTCGATATCGTTCATCAGGGCCTTGGCCATGGCCAGCAGATAATCGGCTGAGCCCAGTAGCTTGTGGTCATCCTCCATGTCGCCTTCGCGCACAAGGTGCTTGATGTAGCCCAGCAGGACGGATACGTGCTCGTAGGCATCATCGATCGGTACGCCGGGTTGTACGCGGAGCAGGTCCAGGGAGGGGTTGCCGGCTTCGAGGAAGGTTTCAATGCCAGCGGTCAGGATGGGGGAAAGGTCGATCTTCTTCATGGTAGTAGCTCCTGGTAAGTGGAACTGCCACGCGAATCTTTCTCACGGACCAGGGCGGCAGTCGTACACGGGGTGAGAAACCGAGGGAGCTACAAAGCTCGGCCAGACCGAAGTCTGCCCGCGTACGACCGCCATGACAGGCAAGCCAGGTAACTCGCAACAGGTTCTCACACCCGGTCACCAACATGGCGACCCGGTGAAGTTAGCCCTGAGGGATTTCCCCGACAATTCAGCTGCTTCTGACCGCTGCGTAGGATAGTTCGTTTGCTGCTTCAAGCTGAAGCAGTGGGGGCAAGGTTCAGGAATGTCTGACGCGCTACGAACGCGGTGCTGCAGTTATCGCCTGGGCCGCTGTGCGGCCCAATCGCCGGCAAGCCAGCTCCCGCAGGCACAGCGCCACCCTTGAGCCCGACGCTGTACCTGTGGGAGCAACTGTCTTGCTCAATTTCTAAAAGCTGGCGCGATCCCTGTGGGAGCGGGCGTGCCCGCGAACACGGGCGAAGCCCGTGCCATCCAACGCGTCGCCTGTTTCGCGGGCTTGCCCGCTCCCACAGGTACTGCGCATGGCTTGCCGGCGATTGGGCCAGTGTTGGCTACCTCAATCTCACACCTTCAACACCAACTTGCCAAAGTTCTCCCCACTGAACAGCTTCAGCAAGGTCTCGGGGAAGGTCTCCAGCCCCTCCACCACATCCTCCTTACTCTTCACCTGCCCGCTGGCCAGCCACCCGGCAATCTCCAGTGCGGCCCTGCCATAGTCCTTGGCGTAATCCATCACCACAAAGCCTTCCATGCGCGCGCGGTTCACCAGCAGCGACAAGTAATTGGCCGGGCCTTTCACCGCTTCCTTGTTGTTGTACTGGCTGATTGCGCCGCAAATCACGATGCGAGCCTTGAAGTTGATGCGGGTCAGCACGGCGTCGAGGATGTCGCCGCCGACGTTGTCGAAGTACACGTCCACGCCTTCGGGGCACTCGCGCTTCAGGCCGGCCAGCACGTCTTCGGCCTTGTAGTCGATCACCTCGTCAAAGCCCAGTTCGTCCTTCAGGTACTGGCACTTCTCGGCGCCGCCGGCAATGCCGATCACGCGGCAGCCTTTGATCCTGGCAATCTGCCCGACAATGCTGCCCACCGCGCCGGCCGCGCCGGAAATGACCACGGTTTCACCAGCCTTGGGCTGGCCTACCTCCAACAGGGCGAAGTAGGCGGTCATGCCGGTCATGCCCAGCGCCGACAGGTAGCGCGGCAGCGGCGCCAGGTTGGGATCGATCTTGTGCAGGCCCTGGGGTTCGCCAGTGAAATAGTCCTGCACACCCAGTGCACCGCTAACGTGGTCACCTGGTTTGAAACCCGGGTGGTTTGAGGCAACCACTTCGCCAACACCCAGTGCGCGCATCACCTGGCCCAGGGCCACGGGCGGGATGTAGGACTTGCCTTCGTTCATCCAGCCGCGCATGGCCGGGTCCAGCGACAGGTACAGGTTGCGTACCAGCACCTGGCCTTCGCCGGGTTGTTCGGCGGGCACGGTCTCGAAGCTGAAGTCGTCACGGCGCACGGCGCCGACCGGGCGTTTGGCGAGCAGGAAGCGGCGGTTGGTAGGGGTCATGGCGGGTCCTTGTGAGCAGTGGAAGGGGGGAGGCATCAAATCTACCCTGTTGATGTAGGCAGGTCCTTAACATCACTGACAAGCATGGTAGCCCAACCGGTGGGGTGATGATGCTGCCCGGCCGGGGGATGGCTGACTATGCTCTGAACCCCACCAAGCACGCTTCGGAGCACGTGATGAGCATGACCTTTTCCGGCCAGGTAGCCCTGGTCACCGGCGGTGCCGCCGGCATCGGCCGGGCAACTGCCCTGGCTTTCGCCCAGGAGGGCCTGAAGGTGGTGGTGGCCGACCTTGACCCGGCCGGTGGCGAGGCTACTGTGGCGTCCATTCGCGCGGCGGGTGGCGAGGCGCTGTTCATTGCCTGTGACGTTACCCGCGAAGCCGAGGTGCGCCAGCTGCACGAGCGCCTGATCGCCGCCTATGGCCGGCTGGACTATGCCTATAACAACGCTGGTATCGAGATCGAGCAGGGCCGCCTGGCCGAAGGCAGCGAGGCGGAATTCGATGCGATCATGGGCGTCAACGTGAAGGGTGTGTGGCTGTGCATGAAGTATCAGCTGCCGTTGCTGCTGGCCCAGGGCGGAGGGGCGATCGTCAATACCGCTTCGGTGGCGGGCTTGGGCGCGGCGCCAAAGATGAGCATTTACAGCGCTTCCAAGCACGCGGTGATCGGGCTGACCAAGTCGGCGGCCATCGAGTACGCCAAGAAGGGCATCCGGGTAAATGCGGTGTGCCCGGCGGTAATCGACACCGACATGTTCCGCCGCGCCTATGAGGCCGACCCGCGCAAGGCGGAGTTTGCCGCTGCCATGCACCCGGTGGGGCGCATTGGCAAGGTCGAGGAAATTGCCAGCGCCGTGCTGTACCTGTGCAGCGACGGTGCGGCGTTTACTACCGGGCATTGCCTGACGGTGGATGGGGGGGCTACGGCGATCTGAGCCGAAACCGCGTCGGTTTCTTCGCGGGCATGCCCGCTCCCACAGGTACCCCGCGGCCCTCAGGGCCTGTGCTATCCCTGTGGGAGCGGGCAAGCCCGCGAAGAGGCCCTGGCAGACCACCACAATGCCAGCCCTACAACCACACATCCCACCATCAACACCCCACCAAACACCAGCAACGCCAACCGCGACCCCAGCCGGTCGCTCAGCAACCCGGTAAAGATCACCGGTAGGCTGAACCCCAGGTACGCCAGCAGGAAGAACCCGGCACTGGCCCGTGTCTTCTCGCTGCCGGCCAACTGGTTCACCGCCGCCAGCCCGCCCAGGTAGATGAACCCGTAGCACGCGCTGCTGGCCGCCACCGCGCCCAGCAACACCGCGCCCAGCTGGCCGCTGTCCGCTCCCCAGGCCAGCACGGCATAGCTGCACGGCAATATCACCAGCCCCAGCAGTGTGGCCCTACGGCTGCTGAGGCGCCGAGCCATGGGCTGGAACAACAACCCGCAGCTGATCACGCAGAAGGTCGAGAACCCCGACCAGGCGCTGAGCCCATGCTGGCGCAGGATGCCGGGCAGCAGGGCGATCACCAGCCCCACGCAGGCCCACGCCAGCAAAATGGCCAAGCCATAGGCTACGCTGCCACGCGGGTAGCAGGGCAGGCGCAGCATGGGGTTGCGTTGTGCCGGGCGAGGGTCGGGCAGGCGCCACACCAGCAGCATGGCCAGCGTCGCCAGCAGCAGTTGCAGGTGGAAGCTGCCCGGGGTCAGGCTGGGGCCGCGCAGCAGGAACAGGCTGGTCAGCGCCGCGCCCAGGCCAAAGCCCAGCGAGGTGCTGGCGGTAACCCAGTTGGCGGCGCGGGTGTTGTCCGTGCCACCCATCAGCTCACCCATGTAGGCGGTGGCCGTGGCCGAGGCCAGGCCGGTGCCCAGGCCAAGGAACAGGCGCGCCAGGCCGAGGGTTTGCAGGCTGGGGGCCAGCAGCATCAGCACGGTGGCGACCATCGACAAGGCCAGTGCGGCAAGCACCAGTGGCCGGCGCCCGACACGGTCGGCCAGCCCGCCCAGGGCCAGCAGCACGGGTAGCACGCCGAGCACATAGCCGGAGAAGGCCACTGCGGTGGCGGCGGCGCCTTGGCCGGAAAGGTCGGCGTAGGTGATGTACAGCGGGGCCTGCAGGTTGACGGCCAGGGTGATCAGGCAGAGGGCGAAGGCCAGGCGGGCCGGGGCGGAGTGCATGGGTAGGGATCCTGGTTTTCTGGTGGCTGTTCCGGCCTCTTCGCGGGCACGCCCGCTCCCACAGTGATCGCGCAGAACGCAGTACCTATGGGAGCGGGCGTGCCCGCGAAAGGGCCGGGCCTGCCCACTCTGATGCCTGCCCGTTCCCCTCACCAGACACACCCACAGCCCTTTTATGCTTAACTGTTCGCTCAAAACCAGCGAACACTTGCCCCATGCATCTGCCCCTCGACCGCACCAGCCCCACCCCGTTGGTGCAGCAACTCACCGACCATCTGCAAACCTGGATCGACCAACAACGCCTGCGCCCCGGCGCGCGCCTGCCATCGATCCGGGCCTTGGCACGCAGCCAGGCGGTCAGTGCGTCGTGTGTGATCGAAGCGTACGACCGCCTGGTCGCCCGCGGCTGGCTGGAGGCCCGCCACGGCACCGGCTTTTTCGTCGCCGAGCGCAAACCCGGCCTGGCCGTGGAAGACACCCAACCCTGGGGCGAGGCCGGTGACGGCAGCTGGCGGCAGTTTCGCGAGGGCCATGACGAGCTGCTCAAGCTGGGCTGTGGTTGGCTGCCCAGCAGTTGGCGCGCCGCCACCGAACTGGCCCAGGCAGTACGCCAGGTCAGCCGCGGCAACCCGCAGGACCTGTTCGACTATTGCCCGCCCCTGGGCCTGGCCAGCTTGCGCCAACAGCTGCACAAGCGCCTGGCGCAACTGGGCATCGCCGCCGGCCCCGAACGCATCCTCACCACCCACGGCGCCAGCCACGGCCTCGACCTGCTGGTGCGCACCCTGCTGCGCCCGGGCGACACGGTGCTGGTGGAAAACCCCGGCTACTACAACCTGTACAACCTGCTGCGCCAGCACCAGGTGCACATGCTGCCGCTGCCACGCACCGCCGACGGCCCGGACCTGGCCACCCTCGAAGCCCTGCTGGCCGCGCACCAGCCGCGCTGCCTGTTCATCAACAGCCTGTATCACAACCCCACCGGCACCAGCCTGACGCCCAAGGTGGCCTACCGCCTGCTGGAGCTGGCCCGCGAGCACGACCTGCGCATCATCGAGGACGATATCTACGCCGACTTCCAGGAGGGCTCGGCCACCCGCCTGGCTACCCTCGACAGCGAGCAGCGGGTGATCTACATGGCCAGTTTCTCGAAAACCCTCAGCAGCTCGCTGCGGGTTGGCTACCTGGTCGCCGAGCCGGCGTTGCTGGCGCGCCTGGCCGAGTTGAAGATGGTCAGCGGCATCGGCACCTCGCGCTTTGCCGAGCAGGTGGTGGGGCAGATGCTGGCCAACGGCAGTTACCGCAAGAGCGTGCAGCGCCTGCGCGTGCGCCTGGGGCAGCACATGGCCCGGCTGCTTGGCCAGCTGGAACAGGCGGGTTGGCAGGTGTTTTGCGAGCCCTACGGTGGCATGTTCGTCTGGGCCCGGGTGCCGGGCCGGGATTTCGCCAGCCTGGAGCGCCTGGCGCTGCAACACGATGTGCTGCTCACCCCCGGCAGCGCCTTCGATTACCAGGGTGCGACCAACGCCTGGCTGCGCATCAATGTCGCCTATGGGCAGGACGCTCGCGCCCAGGCCTTCCTTCAGCACGCAGGGCGACCTCTGGCAAGCTGAAAGCGACACGCTCATAGCTATTTGACACTATTCTGGCGTCAGGCCCTTGTTCATCGGCTGGCATCGTTGCCACCCTTGGCCTTCGGGACAACCTCGCACGCAGAAGGGGAATCGGCATGGGCGCGAGCAAGCACGGTGTGCTGGCCAACCTGGGCATGGCCCGCAAACTCGGCCTGGGCTTTGCCCTGGTGCTGGTGCTGACCCTGGCGGTGGCGGCCATCGGCATTGCCGCGCTGCACAGCGTTGGCCAGCGCTTCGACAGCCTGCGCCAGCTGGCCCAGTTCAATACCGACCTGCTGCGCTTGCGCCAGCACGAGCAGGCCTTTGCCCTGCGCTCCGACCTGCAGCAGGCCGAGGCCTTGCGCAGTGGCCTGCAGGGCCTGGCCGAACGCGCCCGGGGCCTGCCGTCGCTGGCGGCGGCAGAAACCGACCTGGCGGCCTACGGCAAGGCGTTCGAGGCCTTTGTCGAGGCGGTGCAGGCCAAGGAGCTGGCGCTGGATATGGCCAGCTGGTCGGTGTCCAGCGTGGCCAACAACCTCGACGTGCTGCAGGCCGGCCTGGCCGATGACGGGGTGTACACCCTCAAGCAGTCCCAGGGCCAGCAGGGCAGCGCGTTTCTTGAGCAGGCCGCGCAGGTGGCGCAGGTGTCGCGGCTGATGCTGCAGGCCATGGACGAGGCGCGGGTACGCCTGGAAAAAAGCCGCAAGGGCGAAGAGGGCGTCAGCCAGGAGCGCATCGCCCAGACCGTCGAGGCCGCCAGCCTGGTCAGCCAGTTGCAGGGCGCCGTCAGCGATGCCGGCTACCAGAGTGTGTTGGGCGAAGTGGCCGGGCACATTGGCAGCTTCTCGGAAAAACTCAATGAATACACCGACCAGCTGGCCCGCGAGCAGGGCTTGAAGGCGCAGTTGCAGGCCAGTGCCGAGCAAGTCACCAGTCGGGTTGACCAGGCCTACCTGGGGCAGGAACAGGCCCTGCAGGGCGAATTGCAACGCAATGCCGTGGCCATCGGCCTGGCCACGGCATTGGCGCTGCTGGTGGGTGTGCTGGCCGCCTGGCTGATCACCCGCGCCGTGGTCGGGCCGCTCAAGCATGTGATTGCCCGCGCCCAGCGCATTGCCGCTGGCGAGCTGGGCTTTGACGCCCAGGCGCCACGCCGTGACGAGGTAGGGCAGCTGATGCAGGCCATGCAGCAGATGGCAGAGGGCCTGTCGGGCATTGTCAGCGGTTTGCAGCAGGGTATCGAGCAGCTTGCCGGCAGTGCGCAGGCGCTGTCGGCGGTGACCGAGCAGACCAATCGCGAGGTGGGCAGCCAGAAGGAAGAAACCGAGCAGGTGGCCACCGCCATGCAACAGATGACCGCCACGGTGCACGATGTGGCGCGCAATGCCGAAGAGGCGGCGCAGGCGGCCCAGGCGGCGGATGAGAAGGTGGGTTCCGGGCAGCAGGTGGTGCGCCAGAGCATGCAGCGCATCGAGCAGCTGGCGGCGGCGGCGGAGACGGCCAGCGCCGGTATCGACAGCCTCAGTGCCGAAATCCACACCATTGGCGACGTGCTGGAAGTGATCAAGAGCGTGGCCGAGCAGACCAACCTGCTGGCGCTGAATGCCGCTATCGAGGCAGCGCGTGCGGGTGAGCAGGGGCGCGGTTTTGCCGTGGTCGCTGATGAGGTGCGCGCGCTGGCGCGGCGTACCCGGCAGTCTACCGAGCAGATCGAGACCCTGGTTGCCAGCCTGCGCGGCAATGCCCAGCAGTCGGTGGCGCAGATTCGCGGCAGTACCGAGCTGGTGCGCCTGGCGGTAGCCGATGCGCTGCACACCGAAAGTGCGCTGGGCAGCATTGCGGCGGCGGTGTCATTGATCCAGCAGATGAACCAGCAGATTGCCGCGGCGGCCGAGCAGCAGAGCTCGGTGGCGGAAGAGATCAGCCGCAGCGTCACGCAGATCCGCGGCAGTGCCGATCAGGCGGCGTTGGCGATGCAGGACAATGCCCGGTCGAGTATCGAGCTGGCGCAGTTGGGCACCGACCTGAAGGGGATGGTGGGGCATTTCAGGTTGTGAGCCAGACCCGGGGCGTTGTGCTGCCTGTAACGGCCTCTTCGCGGGCACGCCCGCTCCCACAATGCTGAATATTGTGTGTTCCCTGTGGGAGCGGGCGTGCCCGCGAAGAGGCCGGTACAGGCAACAAATACCTTCAGGCCCTGCGCGGGTTGAGGATCATCAAGGCCAGCACCCCCGCCACAATCCCCCAGAACGCCGAGCCGATCGAGAACAAGGTCAGCCCCGAAGCGGTAACCATGAAGGTGATCACCGCCGCCTCCCGCTCACGCGCTTCGCTCATGGCCACGGTCAGCCCGTTCATGATCGAGCCGAACAGCGCCAGCGCCGCAATCGACAGCACCAGTTCTTTCGGCAGCGCCGCAAACAGCGCCGCCAGGGTCGCGCCGAACACCCCGGCAATGCCATAGAAAATCCCGCACCACACCGCTGCGGTGTATCGCTTGGCCGGGTCTTCATGGGCATGCGGCCCGGTGCAGATCGCCGCGCTGATCGCCGCCAGGTTGACCCCGTGCGAGCCAAACGGCGCCAGCAGCAGCGAGGCAAAACCGGTGGCCGAGATCAGCGGCGAAGCCGGCACCTGGTAGCCGTCCGCCCGCAGCACGGCCACACCCGGCATGTTCTGCGAGGTCATCGCCACCACGAACAGCGGAATGCCAATGCTGATGGTCGCCGCCAGCGAAAAGCTTGGCGTGGTCCACACCGGCGTGGCCACCTCCAGGCGGAAGCTGCTGAAGTCCAGCAGGCCCAGGGCGCCGGACAGCACCGTGCCCACCAGCAGGGCGGCCAGTACGCAGTAACGCGGCGACAGGCGCTTGACCAGCAGGTAGCTGAAGAACATGCCCAGTACCAGCAAGGTACGGTGCTGGGCGGCAACGAAGATTTCGCTGCCGATCTTGAACAGGATGCCCGCCAGCAGCGCCGACGCCAGCGAGGCCGGGATGCGCTTGACCAGGCGCTCGAAGCTGCCGGTCAGGCCACAGACCAGCACCAGCAAGGCACAGGTGATGTAGGCGCCGATCGCTTCGCCATAGCTGACCCCGCCCAGGCTGGTGATCAGCAAGGCGGCGCCGGGGGTGGACCAGGCCACGGTGATCGGCGTGCGGTAACGCAGCGACAGGCCGATGCTGCACACCGCCATGCCGATCGACAGCGCCCAGATCCATGATGAAATCTGCGCGCTGGTCAGCCCGGCGGCCTGGCCGGCCTGGAACATCAGCACCAGCGAGCTGGTGTAGCCGGTGAGCATGGCGATAAAACCGGCGACAACCGCCGAGGGGGAGCTGTCTGCCAGGGGCCGCAGGCGTGCGGAAGTGGCATCGGTCATGAACAAAATCCTTGTAAAGGTGTAAGCAGTTTTTTCAGACTACAGCGAGCAAGGTTGATCCTTGCCATACAGCGGCCATTGCTTTTAGCCGTACAGTCGCCAACTATTGGGCGCAAACGCAGAACTGCTTGGGAGTGGAAGGGCGATGTACAAGGTCTATGGCGACTACCAGTCGGGCAACTGTTACAAGGTCAAGCTGATGTTGAGCCTGCTGGGCCGGCCATATGAATGGCACCCGGTGGACATCCTCAAGGGCGAGACCGAAACGCCCGAGTTTCTGGCGATGAACCCCAACGGAAAGGTCCCGGTGCTGGAGCTGGAGGACGGCAGCTATCTGTGGGAATCCAATGCCATTCTCAACTTCCTGGCCGATGGCAGCGAGTTCCTGCCCACCGAGCCACGCCTGCGCACCCAGGTGCTGCAGTGGCAGTTCTTCGAGCAGTACAGCCATGAGCCTTACATTGCCGTGGCGCGTTTCATCCAGTTCTACCTGGGGTTGCCGGACGAGCGCGTGGAGGAGTACCGCAAGCTGCACAAAGGTGGTTACAAGGCGCTGAGGGTGATGGAGCGGCAGTTGCAGATGACGCCGTACCTGGTCGGCGAGCAGTATTCGATTGCCGATGTGGCGTTGTATGCCTATACCCACGTGGCGCATCAGGGTGGGTTCGACCTGGCCGATTACCCGGCGGTGCGGGCCTGGCTGGAGCGCGTCAGCAGCCATCCGCGGCATGTGGCGATGGTGGGGTGATCTTTAGCCTGTACCGGCCTCTTCGCGGGCATGCCCGCTCCCACAGGTATTCCACAATATTCAGCCCGGTGGTGAACCTGTGGGAGCGGGCGTGCCCGCGAAAGGGCCGATACAGGCTGCCTGCAAACTGTCAGGCCGACGCGAACCGCTCATCCAGGTAGGCAATGATCGCCTTGGACTCATACATCCAGGTCACCTTGCCCGCTTCTTCAATGCGCAGGCACGGCACTTTCACCCGGCCGCCACCTTCCTGCAGGGCCTGGCGGTGCACAGGGTCGTTCTTGGCATCGCGCAGCGCCACCGGCACGTTCAAACGGTGCAGGGTGCGGCGGGTCTTTACGCAGAACGGGCAGGCGTGGAACTGGTACAGCGCCAGGCCCTTGGCCGCTTGCTCGACGCGGGCCTGGGCGGCGGCGTCGCGCTTGCGCTTGGCCGGGCGGCTGATCCAGTCGCCGAACACGATGAGCTGGCCGAGGCCAACCCGCAGGGCTTTGACGATCATGGGCAACTCCTGAAATGCAAAAGCCGACCCGGCAGGGTCGGCTCGGGGTCAGCAGCCAATCACTTGATCAGGCTGAGGAACTCGCTGCGGGTGGCGGCGTTTTCGCGGAACTCACCCAGCATCACCGAGGTGATCATGGTCGAGTTCTGCTTTTCGACACCGCGCATCATCATGCACATGTGCTTGGCTTCGATGACCACGGCAACGCCGGCGGCACCGGTTACCTGCTGCACGGCCTCGGCAACCTGGCGGCTGAGGTTTTCCTGGATTTGCAGGCGGCGGGCGTACATGTCGACGATGCGCGCCACCTTCGACAGGCCCAGTACCTTGCCCTTGGGCAAGTAGGCCACGTGCGCCTTGCCGATGAACGGCAGCATGTGGTGTTCGCACATCGAATACAGCTCGATGTCCCGGACCAGCACCATTTCGCTGTTGTCAGAGCTGAACAGCGCATTGTTGGTGACTTCTTCCAGTGTTTGCTCATAACCGCGGCAAAGGTACTTCATCGCCTTTGCAGCCCGCTTGGGCGTGTCGAGCAGGCCCTCACGGGAGACGTCCTCGCCAATCTGGCTGAGGATCTCGGTGTAGTTCTGTTCCAGGGACATGGATCTACCTGTGGGAAAAAATCGCAAAAACGAAGGGTACGGCGGTGAGGGCGGCGCTGCAAGCGCGGCGTTACTCGTCGCGGCCTTCGAGCATGGTTCGCTTGAGCATCACATACACCGCGCCGGTGCCGCCGTGACGGGCGTTGCACGAGGCAAAACCGAGCACCTGCGGGTGCTGGCGCAGCCAGGTGTTGACGTGGCTCTTGATCATCGGGCGCTTGCCGTCCAGGCGCGCGGCCTTGCCGTGGGTAACCCGCACGCAGCGCACTTCCAGCCTGGTGGCTTCGGCGATGAAGTCCCACAGGGTTTCGCGGGCCTTTTCCACGGTCATGCCGTGCAGGTCGAGGCTGCCCTCGAACGGGATCTGCCCCAGCTTCAGCTTGCGCAGCTGGCCTTCCTGCACGCCATCACGGCGCCACAGCAGCTCGTCTTCGGCGCCAACGTCGATGACGAACTGGTCGGACATGCCGTCGATCACCAGCGCCTTGTCACTGCGCACGGTCGCCGCCTGGCGCAGGCCGGCCAGCTTCTGGCGGTCGGCCTTGGGCTTGCCGACTTCGGCGCGGTCGTGCGTTATCGGTTTGACACCGCGCACTTCGGCCTTGAACAGGGAAAAATCGTCGTCTTGCATGATGCCTCCACGTGGGCGGCATAGTTTACGCGACTGTGGGGCGGTATGCAGCCTGTACGGGCCCTTTCGCGGGCACGCCCGCTCCCACAGGGATATCACAGGGACCGAGGGCTGCGCGGTACCTGTGGGAGCGGGCATGCCCGCGAAAAGGCCGCTACAGGCAACACAGCCCTGTCAGTCATGCTTCTTCATCAGGTGCGGCGACAGGTTCAGCTCGCGCCCGCGGCGCAGGCGAATGCGGCTGCGCCGCCAGAAGCGCACGCCCAGCCACAGCAGCAGCAAGCCGGCCACGGTGAGGATACCGGCCAGCGGTTTGTTGGCATTGAGTTCCGCCAGGGCAGGGTAGTTGCCCAGCAGGCCGGCGACGCCGGCCATCGCCAGCAGTACGCCCAAGGTAGCCAGCAGGGCCGACAGGCCGGCCGCCAGGCGGGCGCCCCAGTTACGCGGTTGGCGCGGGCGCAGGCGCTTGGCGTCGAAACTGCCTTTGAGCTTCATTCCGCTTTCCTCTGTGGATATCCGGAATTCGACCAGGGGCCGCCCATCGGGTTCCGCCCGGCTGCCGGGCGGTTACCCGGCAGCTCAGATCAGGCTGGCGGTGGGCGCCACGCAAGCGAAGTTGTCGGCCATCACGGCCATTTCACACTGGTGGATCTGCGCGGCCGGGATCACCCCATCCTTGAATGCCAGGTCGCGGGTCGCCGAAGCGTCTTCCACCAGGGTGCAGCGGTAACCATAGTCCTTGGCGCGGCGCACGGTGGTGCTGACGCTGGAGTGGCTCATGAAACCGCAGACAATCAGGTCCAGGTGGCCCAGTTCCTGGAGGGTTTCGTGCAGTTTGGTGTTCTTGAACGCGTTGGGCATGCGTTTTTCGATGACGATTTCGCCTTCCAGCGGCTCCAGCCCCGGAATGAACTGGCCAGCCGGCCCTTGTGGGTCGAAGCGGCCACCGACAGTGCCCAGGTGGCGAACGTGGATGATCGGACGGCCGCTCTTGCGCGCAGCGTCGAGCAACCTGGCGATGTTGGCCACGGCCTCGTCCATGCCCGACAGCGCCAGGGGCCCGCTGAGGTACTCCTTTTGCGCATCGATGATGATCAGGCTGGCGTGGCTCAGCTTGGCCGGCGGGTAGTCGCGGCCAGTGAGGCGGAACATCGTGGTTGGAACGGACATCAAGGGCTCCTTGGATAGGGCTTTTGTATACCTATTGTCCCCTGCCTTGGCGCCAATGGGAATGGTTGACAACGTAAGCGGCATGGTTACTGGCTTGTGGCTAGCCATTGGGCAAGGCAAAGGAACAAATGTGCGAGTGGGGCTGTTAGACTTTTGTCCGGTCTGAATTAGGAGTACCCCGTGATCACATCCCGCCTGCGCACGCTGCGCGACTACATTCGCTGGGCGGTCAGCCGCTTCCACGAGCACGACCTGTTCTTCGGCCATGGTGCCGACAATGCCTGGGATGAGGCCCGCCTGCTGGTACTGGGTGCGGTGCACCTGCCGTGGGAGGTGGCCGACAGCTACCTGGACTGCATGCTCGAGGACGACGAGCGGGTACGCCTGCAGCACCTGCTCAAGCGCCGTATCGAAGAACGCGTGCCGGCCGCCTACCTGCTGGGCGAGGCCTGGTTCTGTGGCATGTCGTTCATCGTCGACGAGCGCGTGCTGGTGCCGCGCTCGCCGATTGGCGAACTGATCGAGAAACGCTTCGAGCCGTGGCTGGCGAGCGAACCTGCGCGCATTCTCGACCTGTGCACCGGTTCCGGCTGCATCGGCATCGTTGCCGCCGACGTGTTCCCCGAGGCCGAGGTGGTGCTGGCCGACCTGTCGTTCGAGGCGCTCGAAGTGGCCAACCAGAACATCGAACGCCACGGCCTGGACGGGCGCGTGTACACCGTGCAGGGCGACGGCTTTGGCGGTTTGCCGGGGCAGCGTTTCGACCTGATCCTGTCCAACCCGCCCTATGTCGATGCCGAGGACTTCGACGACATGCCGGCCGAGTACCACCATGAGCCCGAGCTGGGCCTTGCCTGCGGCAACGATGGCCTGGACCTGGTGCGGCGCATGCTGGCCGAAGCGGCGGACCACCTGACCGACAAGGGCTTGCTGATCGTCGAGGTGGGCAACAGCCAGGTGCATGTCGAGGCGCTGTACCCCGAGGTGGACTTTGCCTGGCTGGAGTTCGAGCGCGGCGGGCATGGGGTGTTCATGCTGACCGCCGAGCAGTGCCGCCAGCATCAGGAACTGTTCAAGGCCCGGGTCTGACTCCAGGGCCTCTTCGCGGGCTTGCTTGCTCCCACAGGTACAGCGCTGTCCTCAGGCTTTGCGCACTACCTGTGGGAGCGGGCGACGCGGTGTCAGCGGGTGGCAATCCAGATCAGCAACCCCGCCTGGAACACCGCAAACGCCACCAGGCAGGTAATGGTAAAGCGCAACCCGCTGTCTTCACGCTGGTACTTGGCCACCCGCTCATCGCGCTCACGCAGTTGCCCTTCCTTCTCCTGCAACTGCTGGTCAGCCTGCTGCAGCAGGCCGGCAGCATCCAGTATCCCCACTCGCTGCAAGCGCTCGCTGTTCCACGCCCCCTTGAGCTCGCCCACCGTCATTTCCACGGTACGGCCCTTCAGGTGCTGGCTGTCCTCGTACTCCACCTCGATACCCATCCCGCGCAGGCAGTGGTCACGACGCAGGCGTGAGTCTTCGTTCAGCGCATCCTTGCTCGGCAGCGCCATGCCCTCGATCCGGTAGTGCGACCACTTGCGCTGCAGCCACTGCGCGGCCTGGGCCAGCAGGAAGCGGCCAATGCCACGGTTCAGCGGCTCCAGTTGCAGGCCATGTTCATTGCCGATGCGCACCAGGCGCGCGGAGTGGTCGACGCGAATGTCCAGGCGGTTCTGTTCCTTGTGCACCTTCTGCCCGGGCAGCTGGATTTCCATGCGCAGCAGGCTGTGCGCCTTGTCGTGGCGCTCGGCATAGCCGAACTGCACAAAGCGCAGCGGCCGTGCGCCGGTGCTACGGTCAGTGGGCAGGGCGGCCAGGCGCAACAGCTGGAAATGTTCGGCGGCCAGCTCGGCCCAGGGCAGGGCTGTGCTTTCCTCGGGCTCTTCGGCCGGCTCTACGGCGGCGGGGGCGGTTGTCATCAGGGCTTGTCCTTGGGTTCGCGCATGCGGCAGGGGCTGCTGCGCAGCCCATCGCCGGCAAGCCAGCTCCCACAGGGACCGCACGGCATTCAGGCCTGTGGTATTCCTGTGGGAGCTGGCTTGCCGGCGATGGGGCGCGCCAGCGGCCCCAATGTTCCGCTATTACCGAAATTATCGGCCGTACCGGCCAAGACCTGAGGCTCAGGCAGAAGGCAAATGCTGGATAAACGTCACAATCTGCTCGCCCAGCTCCCTTGCCAGCGGCAGTTCCGGGTTGAGGTAGCTGTCGCGCTGCTGGCTCATCGCCTTGGGGCTGATGCGCAGCATGTGGTTCATGCCATCGATCAGCACCAGCTGCGCATCCGGCTTGGCCGCCTTCAGCCGTTCGGCGTCGATCACGCCCACTTGCACGTCGTTGCGCCCTTGCACGATCAACGCGGGCATGGGCAGGCGGGCAAAGGCCGCCGCCGGGTTCTGCCGGAACAGTGAAATCAGGTAGGGCTGTACGCTGGGGCGGAACACCTGGCGCAGCGGTGCCGGCACTTCCAGGCTGGTCTGCCCGGCCTGCAGGCGGTCGAGCAGGGCGCTGCCACCCGCCAGTTGTGCCGGCGGCAGGCGCTGGGCCAGCTGTTCGCGCAGCACCTCGGCCAATGGCCGGCCGCTGCCGGCCAGGGTGATCACCGCACTGGCGCCGGCCCGCTCGGCGGCCAGGCTGGCGATCAGTGCGCCTTCGCTGTGGCCGACCAGGATCAACGGGCCGAAGCGTGGGTCGGCCTTGAGCTTGTGGCTCCAGGCGACCACGTCGGCCACGTAACGCTCCACGCTGAGGTCACGCTCGTCGGGCGTGGCCGGCTGGCTGGCGGCCACCCCGCGCTTGTCGTAGCGCACGCTGGCGATGTGCGCGTTGGCCAGCAGCAGGGCCAGGCGCTTGAGGTTGTCGACCCGGCCTGACGCCGGGTTGTTGCCGTCACGGTCGGTGGGGCCCGAGCCTGCGATGATCAGTACCACCGGTGGCGGGGTGGCCTGTTCCGGCAACAGCAGGCTGCCATGCAGCACGCCCTGGCCGGTGTCGAGGTCGATCGGGCGTTGCAGCACGGTGGGGGCGGCGGCCTGGGCCAGGCCGGTGCACAGCAGGAAGAAGAGGGCGACGAGGCGCGACATCATGCGGTACTACATGGGGAGATGACGGTTTGACCCAGTGTTTGCGGGAAGGTTCTCGTGCCTTGCCTGGCAGGTTCGGCCTCTTCGCGGGCTTGCCCGCTCCCACAGGTACCCCGCACGACTCAGGCCTGTGGGAGCGGGCGAGCCCGCGAAGAGGCCAGCACAGGCGACCAATCCATCTGTATACTGCCGCTTTCGTTCACTTCAGGCAGATCTCGCGGAGCGTCCATGTCCGGCAATACCTACGGCAAGCTGTTCACTGTCACCACCGCTGGCGAGAGCCATGGCCCGGCGTTGGTCGCCATTGTCGATGGATGCCCACCGGGCCTGGACATTTCCCTCGCCGACCTGCAGCACGACCTCGACCGGCGCAAGCCCGGCACCAGCCGGCACACTACCCAGCGCCAGGAAGCCGACGAGGTGGAAATCCTCTCCGGTGTGTTCGAAGGCCGCACCACCGGCTGCTCGATCGGCCTGCTGATCCGCAACACCGACCAGAAGTCCAAGGACTATTCGGCGATCAAGGACCTGTTCCGCCCGGCCCACGCCGACTACACCTACCACCACAAGTACGGCATCCGCGACTACCGCGGCGGTGGCCGCAGTTCGGCCCGCGAAACCGCCATGCGCGTGGCCGCTGGCGCCATCGCCAAGAAGTACCTGGCCACCCAGGGCATCACCGTGCGCGGCTACATGAGCCAGCTGGGCCCGATCGAGATCCCGTTCAAGACCTGGGAGTCGGTGGAGCAGAACGCTTTCTTCAGCCCTGACCCGAGCAAAGTGCCGGAGCTGGAGGCCTACATGGACCAGCTGCGCCGTGACCAGGACTCGGTGGGTGCCAAGATTACAGTGGTCGCCGAAGGCGTCATGCCGGGCCTGGGCGAGCCGATCTTCGACCGCCTCGACGCGGAACTTGCCCACGCGCTGATGAGCATCAACGCGGTCAAGGGCGTGGAAATCGGCGCCGGCTTCGCCAGCGTGGCCCAGCGCGGCACCGAGCACCGTGACGAACTGACCCCGGAAGGCTTCCTCAGCAACAACGCTGGCGGCATCCTCGGTGGTATTTCTTCGGGTCAGCCAATCGTTGCCCACCTGGCACTGAAGCCGACTTCCAGCATCACCACCCCGGGCCGCTCCATCGACATCGACGGCAACCCGGTGGACGTCATCACCAAAGGCCGCCACGACCCGTGCGTGGGCATCCGCGCCACGCCGATCGCCGAGGCGATGATGGCCATCGTGCTGATGGACCACCTGCTGCGCCACCGCGCGCAGAATGCCGATGTGAAGGTGAATACCCCGGTGCTGGGCCAGCTCTGATTCGCCAGTACCGGCCTCTTCGCGGGCGCGCCCGCTCCCACAGGTTCACCGCTTTCACCCGTGGGAGCGGGCGCGCCCGCGAAGAGGCCGGCACAGGTCCCCACAAGGGCATCCCATGCAGCAACCAATCCCCTACTGGCGCCTGTCCAGCTTCTACCTGTTCTACTTCGCCCTGCTCGGTTCCACCGCCCCGTTTCTGGCGCTGTACTTCGACCATCTGGGCTTCTCCCCGGCGCGCATCGGCGAGCTGGTGGCCATCCCCATGCTCATGCGCTGCATCGCCCCCAACCTGTGGGGCTGGCTGGGTGACCGCACCGGCCAGCGCCTGTTGATCGTGCGCCTGGGCGCGCTATCTACCCTGGCCACCTTCGCCCTGATCTTCCTGGGCAAAAGCTACGCCTGGCTGGCGCTGGTCATGGCCCTGCACGCCTTCTTCTGGCATGCGGTGCTGCCGCAGTTCGAGGTCATCACCCTGGCCCACCTGCACGGGCAGACCGCGCGCTATAGCCAGGTGCGCCTGTGGGGCTCGATCGGCTTCATCCTCACCGTGGTCGGCCTGGGCCGGCTGTTCGAGTGGCTGAGCCTGGATATCTACCCGGTGGCGCTGGTCACGATCATGGCCGGTATCGTCGCCGCCAGCCTGTGGGTTCCCAATGCCCAGCCGGTGGAGCAGGGCGAGCGCAGCGGTGCGGGTGGTTTCCTGAAGCAGCTGCGGGCGCCAGGGGTGATCGCGTTCTACGCCTGCGTGGCGCTGATGCAGCTTAGCCACGGGCCCTACTACACCTTCCTCACCCTGCACCTGGAACACCTTGGCTATGCCCGGGGTGCCATCGGTTTGCTGTGGGCACTGGGGGTGGTAGCCGAAGTGTTGGTGTTCATGGCCATGAGCCGCATCTTCGCGCGCTTTTCCGTGCAGCGGGTACTGCTGGCCAGCTTCGTGCTGGCGGCGCTGCGCTGGCTGTTGCTGGGCAACCTGGCCGGCGAGCCGGCGGTGCTGGTGTTCGCCCAGGTACTGCACGCGGCCACCTTCGGCTGTTTCCATGCCGCCAGCATCGCATTCGTCCAGGCCAGCTTCGGTGCCCGTCAGCAGGGTCAGGGCCAGGCGCTGTATGCGGCGCTATCGGGCACCGGAGGTGCGCTGGGGGCATTGTATTCGGGCTACAGCTGGAAACTGCTGGGGCCCACCTTCACCTTTGGTATGGCCAGTGCCGCAGCCGTGGCAGCAGCCGTTATCATTGCCCTTTGTTCGCAACCGACCAGGACCCGCCCCTGATGAGCATTCTCAGTGTTTTCCATTCCTCCAGCCCGGAACTGCCGAACAAGGTGCTGACCCACCACGACGACATCGCCGCCACCCTGGCCGAGCAGGGCGTGCACTTTGCCCATGCCGAGCCTGGCCTGCGGGTGCGCCCGGGCACGGCTCAGGACGAGGTGCTGGAAGCCTGCCGCGGGTACCTGGACCGGTTGATGACGGCGCATGGCAGCAAGGCGTTCGTGGTGCTCAACCGTGACGGTGAGGCCCCGGCGCAGGTGGATGTGCGCGATGAGCATGTGCACGACACCGACGAGGTGTTCGCCGTGGTCAGCGGGCGAGCCCAAGTTGGCTTGCGGGTGGGGGAGTGGGTGTATTCGGTGCTGTGCGAGAAGGGTGACCAGTTGGTGGTGCCGGCAGGTACCCGGCGCTGGGTTGAGCTGGGCGATGTGCCGTTTTGCCTGGCGTTGCGGTTGTATGGCAGCGAGCAGGGCATGCAGCCGAGGTTTACCGGAGATGTGACTGCGCGGGCGTTCCTGGGCATTGATGAGTTGTGATGGCTTTGCCGGCCTCTTCGCGGGCTTGCCCGCTCCCACAGGCATTGCACGGCCCTCAGGCCCGGCGATATCCCTGTGGGAGCGGGCAAGCCCGCGAAGAGGCCGGAACAGCCAACACAGCACTCAGCGATAAGTCGGCAAGGCAAACCGCTGCTGGCTCTGCAGCATCGAAATCACCGGCAATTCACTGGCCTGCTCGGCCAGATCCCGGCGAATCGCACTGATCGCCCACGAAAGCTGCTCGGCGCTGTGCAGTTGTGCATAGGTCAGCACGCGGCGGGTGACCTTGCCGTCAGCAGCGCGCAGGGTCAGCATTACACCGCCGTCGGGGCGGGCCTGGGTACTCACCTGATAGGCCGAAAATACCGAAACGAACTTTTCCTGGATGAGGTCCATATCAACTCCTGGCTGTAGCGTGGCAGACATGAGTTGATGTTTGCAGTGACCGTGCCAGAATGCATTTTTTAAAAAAATCCTTTAAATACAGTTGGTTACGATTGGTTGCCGAAGGCGTTGTCGTGCAGCCTGCACGGTCGTGCATTTTGCACAGTGCATATTGCACGACCTGCCGCCAGCTATCGGCCCGATAGAATCTGAACCTTTGACCCGGCAGCCTTGCCTGACAAAGACTTGGGCAACGATTTCTGCCAGGAGGTTCCAGATGTCCAGCCAACCCACGCCCGCCACCATGACCGCCGACGAAACCGCTGCCTTCGCCGAGCAGGTATTCGAACGTGCCCGCCAAGGCGATGCCGAGATGCTCGGGCGCCTGTTGGCCAGCGGCCTGCCACCCAACTTGCGCAACCACAAGGGCGACACCCTGCTGATGCTGGCCAGTTACCACGGCCACCACGACGCGGTGCGTGTATTGCTGGCGCACGGCGCCGACCCGCTGATTGCCAACGATAACGGCCAGCTGCCCATCGCCGGAGCCGCGTTCAAGGGCGACCTGACCATGATCCGCCTGTTGCTGGAGCACGGCGTGCCGGTGGACGCCGCCGCACAGGATGGCCGCACCGCGCTGATGCTGGCGGCCATGTTCAACCGCAGCGAAATTATCGAGTACCTGCTGGCCCAGGGTGCCGACCCGGCCCGTCAGGATGCCCGCGGGGCCACCGCGCTGATGGCAGCGCAAACCATGGGGGCGGTGGACGCCGCGGCGCGCCTGCAAGTGCTGGCCGGCTAACCGCAAGGGGGCATTTGCGGCTATCCTTGGCGACTTTTCACCCGTCGCAGGCCCCCTTTCATGAAAACTCAGTTGCTCGAATTCATCAGCCTCATTGGCGCTGGCTGCATGCGCGAGGAAGACATCGAGCGCATTGCCGACGAGGCCGCCCAGGCCTACGCCGACCCCGCCGCCTTCCTGGCCGCCAACCCCGACGTCAACTACGACGACAGCTTCCCCATCCCGCTGGGCGAATGGGTGGTGCTGGGCAGCCTGCCGGACACCGTGGTGTTCCAGGCCGACAGCTACCAGGCGCTGTTCCAGCAGATCAGCGACTCGTTCGACCAGAGCGTGCCGTTCAACCTCAAGCCCAAGCAACTGGCCCGTACCGAGCCGCTGACCGCACTCAACCGCATCCAGGTGCAGATGAGCGCGTTGAACAAAGAGGCGGGGGGTTATGTGCTGCTCAACTTCAGCCAGTTGCTGGATGACGAGCTGCAGATGGTGATGGTGGGGCTGAACGACCTGGCGCGGGTGCTGGAGCTGGGAGCAGAGGTGGGGATCAGGGTCGAGCCGGCCCTGGAAGCATTGAAAGTGGCTGTACACATCTAAAGGCTGATGGCCCTATCGCCGGCAAGCCAGCTCCCACAGGTACAGCACAGGTTTCGGACTCTGTGGCTATCCTGTGGGAGCTGGCTTGCCGGCGATAGGGCCGGTACAGTCAGCCCAAAACTTCAGCCCAGCGCAGTATCCAGGAACATCATCACCGCAAACCCACCCATCAAGCCCAGCGTCGCGGCCGTCTGGTGCCCATTGCGATGGGTTTCGGGAATCACCTCGTGGCTCACCACAAAGATCATCGCCCCCGCCGCCAGGCCCATGCTCACCGGGTAGGCCACGGCAAAGCCGGTCGAAATCCCCAGGCCGATCACCGCACCCAGCGGCTCCATCAGCCCCGACCCGATCGCCACCAGCGCGGCCTTCAGGCTCGACAGCCCGGTTGCGCGCAAGGCCAGCGCCACGGCCAGCCCTTCGGGGATGTCCTGGATGGCAATGGCGCTGGTCAGCGGCAGGCCGATGTTCATGTCGCCATTGGCGAAGCTCACGCCAATCGCCATGCCCTCAGGCAGGTTGTGCAAGGTAATCGCCAGCACGAACAACCACACCCGGCTGATGCGCTCGGCTTCCGGGCCGCACGGGCCGGTGCTTTCGTGTTCGTGCGGGGTGAAGCGGTCCAGGCCCAGCATCAGCAGCACGCCCAGGCCCATGCCCAGCACCACGGTAAAGGCCGCGGCCGGGCCGTTGCCGGTAATTTCGCGGGCGGCATCCAGGCCCGGCAGAATCAGCGAGAACGAACTGGCCGCCAGCATCATGCCGGCGGCAAAACCCAACATCACGTCCTGGGTGCGTGCCCGGATATCGCGCAGCACCACCGCCAGTACCGCGCCCAGCGCCGTGGCGCCAAAGCCGGACAGCCCGCCCAGTGCGGCCAGATGAAGATTATCGGCGTGGTCGCCGTTCACCGCGTTCCACAGGCTCGCCCCCAGCAGTACCAGTACCACCAGCAGGCTCAGGGCCAGGCCGGCGCCGATCCAGGGGTTGTCGTGCATCTGTTGGCGCCAGGCGCTGACGGGCGAAGGCAGGGCTACGCTGTGGGTGTGTGCGGGCATGGCAACCTCGAAATCGGTGGATGGAGCAGTTTAAGCAGTGACCCGTGCAAACGGCCAAGGATTCCCTTCTATCGACGTGATAGCTGGCTATGCTGTGGCAAAGCCTCTGGACAGGAGTTAAGGCATGGGTTCGACGTTCAACAGCCTGGTCGGGCTGATCATCCTGGCGCTGGATATCTGGGCCATCCTCAATGTGATCAAGAGTGGCAGCGAAGTGGGCATCAAGGTGTTGTGGATCCTGCTGATCGCCTTGCTGCCGGTGGTGGGCCTGGTGATCTGGGCGATTGCCGGGCCGCGGGGGAATGTGAGGATCTGAATGGCTGTGCCGGCCTCTTCGCGGGCACGCCCGCTCCCACAGGATTACACAGGCCTTGGCATTGCGCTGTACCTGTGGGAGCGGGCATGCCCGCGAAGAGGCCGAAACAGACAAAACCCGCAACACCCCCGTGACAAAATTTTCACATTGGTTTAAACAGAATCCGCACCCGCACAATGCTGCGTTGGTATACACCTGCGCCATCTCCGCAAACCCGCAATCCTAGGACCTTCCCATTCATGGCTAACCCGGACGCCTTGAAGCAACGGGGCGCGCGAGCGTCGTTCTCGCCCACCCTGAAATCCCACCTGGCCTACACGCTGCTCAGCGGCCTGGTGATCATGCTGATGCTCAGCCTCGTGCGCCTGGCGCTGCTGGTCTACAACAGCGACATGATTGGCGATACCCCCGGCGCGACCGTCGCCGAAGGCTTCCTCAACGGCTTGCGCTTCGACCTGCGGGTGGTGGTGTACATCAGTATTCCGCTGCTGCTGGCCATTCTCAGCCCCTGGGCCATGGCCCGGCGTGGCCTGTTCCGTTTCTGGCTGACCATCACCTCGAGCGTGGTGATGTTCCTCGGCCTGATGGAGCTGGACTTCTACCGCGAGTTCCACCAGCGCCTCAACGGCCTGGTGTTCCAGTACATCAAGGAAGACCCGAAAACCGTACTGAGCATGCTCTGGTACGGCTTCCCGGTGGTGCGCTACCTGCTGGCCTGGCTGTTCGGTACCTGGCTGCTGAGCCTGCTGTTCAAGGGCATCGACCGCATGACCCGTGGCAATGGCGCCGGCGAGGTCACCCTGCAGCGCCGCGCGGCGCCGTGGTACAACCGCCTTGCGGTGTTCATGGTTATCCTGCTGGTAGCCGTGGTCGCTGCCCGTGGCACCCTGCGTCAGGGCCCGCCCATGCGCTGGGGTGATGCCTTCACCACCGACTCCAACTTCGTCAACCAGCTGGGCCTGAACGGCACCCTGACCCTGATCGATGCTGCCAAGAGCCGCTTCGGCGAGGACCGGGCCAATATCTGGAAACCGGTGCTGGAGCAGGACGTGGCCACGCAGAGCGTGCGCGAGCAGCTGCTGACCGCCAACGACACCCTGGTCGATGCTGACGAGGCTGCCATCCGCCGCGACTTCGTGCCGCCGGCCGAGCGCACCCTGCCGATCAAGAACGTGGTGGTGATCCTGATGGAAAGCTTCGCGGGCCACTCGGTGGGCGCGCTGGGCAGCCCCAACAACATCACCCCGTATTTCGACAAGCTGGCCAAAGAGGGCCTGCTGTTCGACCGCTTCTTCTCCAATGGTACCCATACCCACCAAGGCATGTTCGCCACCATGGCCTGCTTCCCCAACCTGCCAGGCTTCGAATACCTGATGCAGACCCCGGAAGGCGGCCACAAGCTGTCCGGTCTGCCGGCCTTGCTCAGCGCCCGCGATTACGACGACGTGTACGTCTACAACGGCGACTTTGCCTGGGACAACCAGTCCGGGTTCTTCGGCAACCAGGGCATGACCACCTTCATTGGCCGTAACGACTTCGTCAACCCGGTGTTCTCCGACCCGACCTGGGGCGTGTCCGACCAGGACATGTTCGACCGTGGCAACGAAGAGCTGGCCAGGCACGATGGCAAGAAGCCGATCTACGCGCTGCTGCAGACCTTGTCCAACCACACCCCGTATGCGCTGCCCAAGGACCTGCCGGTCGAGAAGGTCACCGGCCAGGGCCGCCTGGATGAGCACCTGACCGCCATGCGTTATTCGGACTGGGCGCTGGGCCAGTTCTTCGAGAAGGCGCGCAAGGAGCCGTACTTCAAGGACACCCTGTTCGTCATCGTTGGCGACCATGGCTTTGGCAACCACCAGCAGGTCACCGAGCTGGACCTGGGCCGCTTCAACGTGCCGCTGCTGCTGATTGCCCCGGGCATCCAGGAGAAGTTCGGTGCGGTCAACCACACCGTGGGCACCCAGGTCGACATCGTGCCGACCATCATGGGCCGCCTGGGTGGCCAGGCCCGTCACCAGTGCTGGGGCCGCGACCTGCTCAACCTGCCTGAAGGCGACCAGGGCGTGGGCATGATCAAGCCATCGGGCAGCGAGCAGATCGTCGGCCTGGTGCAGGGCGACCGCATCCTGATCGAGTCCAAGGACATGACCCCGCGCATGTACCGCTACCAGCTGGGCAGCGAGTTCAAGGCCGAGCTGATCGAAAGCCCGGACCAGCCGGAAATGCTGAAGAAGCTGGAAGCGTATATCCAGACGGCGACCAAGAGCCTGCTGGATAACACTGCCGGTGTGGTGCACGGCACGCCGAAATAAATCCGGGCCGCTTTGCGGCCCATTCGCGGGCACGCCCGCTCCCACAGGTATGGCACAGGTATTGAACCTTGTGGTGGCCCTGTGGGAGCGGGCGTGCCCGCGAATGGGCCCAACACAAATCCCCGGACTGAACATTCTTCCCACCCCAAGGTCACTTGTTCAGGCATCACACACCTGGTTTTCGTTGACTGAGAGGGGTCGTTCGATGAAAGAGTGGGAAGTCATCTTTGCCGATCAGAAAGGCGTGCTCACCACCCTGACGCTGCGTGGCGAGCAGTGCCCCAGTGAGGAGGACGCCGCGCGGGCCATCCGTTCGCACCTGTTCCCGGTGATGGACGAGCTGGACCTCAACGACTTCCAGGACCGCGCCGTTTCCCCCACCGCACGCTGGCTCAAGGAACAGAGCGGCGTGACCATCACCAGCATCCACGAAACGCCCTGAATCGCAGGTTTGCGTGGTGCCCTGGCAGGCACTACGCTGCATGAAGGTGCCAGTCTGTTCAGCAGCTTGGCACCGCATCCCTTCGCGTCTTGCATCAGCTCGAACTGCCCGGTCGCTGCCGGCAGGTGCGTAGTGCACGGAAAGTCTATCCATCGCATTATTCAGGAGGACGTTTCATGAGCAGCCAGAACGACGATATCAGCAGCAACGTCCTGCGCCAGATGAAGGCAGGCGGTTTCGACTTCACCCAGATCCACCCCATCGAGTTCTACGCCATATTCCCCGACGAAGCAGGAGCCCGCCGCGCGGCCAGGCAGTTTCGCGGTGAATCACTCAATGCCCAGGTGAAGGAACTGGACGATGGCGCCTGGCATCTGGAACTGAGCAAGGTCATGTATGCCACCCATGGCGGGATTGGCGACTTCGAAGAGGCCTTCGAGCAGCTGGTGACACCGTATGGTGGTGAGGTGGAAGGGTGGGGGGTCAAGCAGGAGCGGCCCATAGCCTGAGACTTTTATGTTGCCTTCTTCGTGGGCTTGCCCGCTCCCACAGGTATCTCAGGCATTCAAGCCTGTGGGAGCGGGCAAGCCCGCGAAGAAGCACACACGGCCCTCAAGGCCTGCGCCCAGCCATATGCCTCAAATAAGCCAGCAATTCATCCAGCTCCGCTTCACTCAAGACACTTTCGGCAAACCCCGGCATCTTTGCCTGCGGCCACTGCCGCAGGCTCTGCGGGTCACGTATCAATTTGCGTAGGTACGCCGGCTGAAAATACTCGGTCGGGTTATGTGGCACATTCAGGTCCGGCCCCACCTGTGCATCCCCCGCGCCGTTCAGCCGGTGACACGCCAGGCAGTTCTGCTGGAACAAGGCAAAGCCCCGGCGCACCGGGCTGTCGGCCGGCAGCTTCGGGTCGGGCAGCAGCGCCGGGAAACGCGCTTCGACAGAAGCCAGCCTGCGAATCGTGGAAATCTGGAACGGCCACTGTTCCGGGCGGATACCGCTGGCCTGCGGCGCAGTCCACACCAGGTAGAACGGCCCTGCACTCGGCTGACCCTGGCCCAGTGGTGGCCATGGCCGGCCGGGATCCTCCACGGCCAGCCAGGCCTGTGCCGGGCCAGGCTGCAACAGTGGCGCTGCGGGCATTTCCGCAGCAAAGCCGTCCAGTGCCACCGCCTGCAGGTGGTCGCTGGCGCTCACGCCGTCCAGTAGCGCAGCCAGCGGCACTGCCCGATAGTGCATGGGCCGCTTGTAGGAAACGTCCTGGTCGATGCTGATGTCCCGGGCCTGCGGGTGGTCGAGCAGTTCGGCACTGTTCCACTGGCGCGTCGTGGCGCCCAGTTCAAGGTGCAGTTGCGCCGCCGACAGCGGCAGGCTCAGGATCAACACTAACAGTGCAAGGCAGTGGCGCATGGGTAATCTCCGACCATCAAGGCCAGCAGGTTACCTGTGCGTTGCCTGTTGGCGCCACAGCGGCAGTCAGCCGAACAAACGTGTCAGGTTCGGCAGGATCAGCAGCAAAGTCGTGGCGAAGAGAATGAGCCCAGCTTGGCGAATTTTCGATTGTCTGAACATGGCGGACCGCCTTCTTGTTGTTATTCCTGAATACCCGTTGGCTTCCCTGTCGCGCTTCGGGTCGATCGCAGTGGCGTTGCGTGACGCCTGAACTGCCTGCCTCTTGAATGTGGATATACAACCAACAGTAGGGTGTGCGTCATCCATGTTTGAGAACCCTTTGTTCTAACGGTGTGGTTGATTGATCTCGTCTGGCTATGAGGCCAAGTGCCAGCCGGCTGGCATGCTCTCGCTAGACGGTGGCGCAAGTGCCAGCAGGGCAGTGACTGAATGTGACCGTTCGTCAGGCCGCCTACTTGCTTGTACGTGCCTTTCGCGTCAGTCTCTACAGCAGATTCCCACCCATGTCGTTCAGGACTATCCCTATGTCGTTACGCATCTGCATCCTTGAAACCGATGTCCTGCGACCGGAGTTGACCGCGCAGTACCAGGGCTACGGCAGGATGTTCGAGCAGCTCTTCTCGCGTCAGCCGATCGCCGCCGAATTTCGTGTGTACAACGTGATGAACGGCGATTACCCCGCCGACAACGAAATGTTCGATGCCTATCTGGTGACAGGCAGCAAGGCCGACTCGTTTGGTACCGACCCGTGGATCCAGACCCTGAAGGCCTACCTGCTGAAGCTGTACGAGCGTGGCGAGAAGCTGCTGGGTGTGTGTTTCGGCCACCAGTTGCTGGCGTTGACCCTGGGCGGCAAGGCCGAGCGCGCCGAACAGGGCTGGGGCGTAGGTATCCATCGCTATTCGCTGGCGGCCCATGCGCCGTGGATGGACCCGGAGGTGTCGGAGCTGACTTTGCTGATCAGCCACCAGGACCAGGTGACCGAGCTGCCGGAAGGCGCCACGGTGATCGCCTCCAGCGATTTCTGCCCGAACGCGGCGTACCACATTCGTGACCAGGTGCTGTGCTTCCAGGGGCACCCCGAGTTCGTGCACGACTACTCCCGTGCGCTGCTTGATGCGCGCCAGGCGTATCTGGGTGATGAGGTGTACCACAAAGCCGTGGCCAGCCTGGCCACCGAGCACCAGGGCGACCTGGTGGGGGAGTGGATGTTGCGGTTTATCCAGCAGCCGGTGAGCAAGCACGACGCGGCGTGAGGGCCCGGGGGCTGTTTTGCAGCCCAATCGCCGGCAAGCCAGCTCCCACAGGATAGTGCTGCCTTTGAGGCCTGTGAAGGCCTTGTGGGAGCTGGCTTGCCGGCGATCGGGGCGCAACGCGGCCCCGGCTTCCTAAAGCCAGCCCGATTTCTTGAAGCTGGCATACAAAGCGGTGCAGCCCAGCCCGATCACCCCCAGCACCCCGAAATACCCATAGTGCCACTCCAGCTCCGGCATGTTCTGGAAATTCATCCCGTAAACCCCGGCAATTGCCGTAGGGAACGCCAGGATCGCCGCCCAGGCCGCGAACTTGCGCTGCACGATGCTCTGCCGTGAAGACTCCAGCAGCATGCCGATCTCGATGGTCTGGCTGGCGATGTCACGGATGCCGGCCAGGTCTTCCATCTGCCGCGTCACGTGGATCTGCACGTCACGGAAGTACGGGCGCATGTTCTTGTCGATGAACGGGAAGCTCAGGCGCTGCAGCTCCTCGCTCACCTCGACCATCGGCGCCACGTAGCGGCGCAGGCGCAGGATGTCGCGGCGCAGGCTGTGCAGGCGGCGGATGTCGTCCTCCTGCAGCGAACCGCCAAGCACGCTCTGCTCCAGCTCTTCGATCTCGCCATGAATGGCCTCGCTGACCGGCTGGTAATTCTCGGTGACGAAGTCGAGCAGGGCGTACAGCACGAAGTCTTCGCCGTGCTCCAGCAGCAACGGCCGCGCCTCGCAGCGCTGGCGCACCAGGGCGTAGGACTTGGAGTGGCCGTTACGGCAGGTGATGATGTAGCCGTTGCCGGCAAAGATGTGGGTTTCGATGAACTCCAGCTTGCCTTCGTGGCGCACCGGTGAGTAGGTGACGATGAACAGGGCATCGCCGAAGGTTTCCAGTTTGGGCCGGCTGTGCTTTTCCAGGGCATCTTCGATGGCCAGTTCGTGCAGGTTGAACTGGCACTGCAGGTTGGCCAGTTCCTCGGCATTGGGCTCTTCCAGGCCGATCCACACAAAGTGCCCCGGCTTGCGCGCCCACTCGCTGCCTTCATCGATGCTGATGTTGGTGACCTTTCTGCCGGCGCTGTACACCGCCGATGCCACGACTCGACCCATGGTTGCTCGCTTGTTCCGGTTGAACACGAGTCATAGCTTGGGCCGTAGTGGGCGCAAGAGCAACCTAGCGCTTGGCCAGTTCCGCTTCCATGCGGTCGATGCATTGCTGCATCTGCCCCCGGCACTGCTCGATCAGTGCCGGCAGGTCCTGCAGGGTCATGCCGGCCGTGGCGATCGGTGGCAGCGAGCGCACGATCACCGTGCGCTGGCGCCAGCTGTTCAGGCTCAGGCGCCCGGCATAGCGGCTGACGCATACCGGCACGATCGGTACACCGGCCTCGATGGCCATGTGAAACGCGCCCTTCTTGAAGGCCAGCAGGTGCTCGCCGGGATTGCGCGTGCCTTCGGGGAAAATCCAGATCGAGGTGTCGTCCTGCAGTACCCGGGTGGTCTTCTGCATGGCCTTGCGTGCCTGGTAGGCGTTCTTGCGGTCGACCAGCACGTTGCCACCCAGCCAGAACAGCTGGCCGAACAGCGGGATCCAGCCCAGGCTTTTCTTGCCGATGGCGACGGTGCGCCGGGGCACTACCTGGCCCAGCAGGAACAGGTCGAAGTTGGACTGGTGGTTGGCGACGATCACGCAGCCGGGCGGCTGGTCCCACAGCGGGCCGACTTCGGCCTTGACCCTGATGCGCATCAGCCAGGTGGCCGGCAGGCTGTAAAGGCGGGCGAACACGCGGCTGTTGTCGGGGTTGAAGGGGCGGCACAGGCCAATGACCAGGCCCAGGGTGCCAACCACAAGGAAATGCAGCGCCATCAGGAACATGCGCAATGAATAAAGCATGGTACGACTCACACCAGACAGTCGCCGGGCAGTGTACGGATGTGCACTGGTTGGGGCAAACCCTGGTGCGAGCCTGTTGGGGCCTCTTCGCGGGCTTGCCCGCTCCCACAGGTACTGCGCTGCACTCGGCTCTGGCGCTGTCCCTGTGGGAGCGGGCATGCCCGCGAAGAGGCCCGCCCGGCTAGCCCATATGCTGCTGGTCCAGCTCGATCGCCTTGTCCAACGCTTCCAGCAGCCCTTTGCGTACCTTCAGCTTGGTGTTCTTGTGGGCCAGCATGTTCAGCTTCTTCAATTCCCGCGCCGCTGCCAGCGCCGCATCCTGCAACTGCTCGGCCGGCACCACCTTGTCGAGGAAACCGGCGTCCACCGCGCCCTGCGGGTCAAACACCTCGGCATTGATCACCGAGCGGTGAAAGGCCGAGCGGCGCAGGCGGTCGCGGGCCAGCTCGATACCGGCATGGTGCATGGTCATGCCGATCTGCACTTCGTTCAGGCACACCTTGTACGGCCCGTCGACGCCAATGCGGTAGTCGCCAGACAGCAGCAGGAAGGCGCCCTTGGCCACGGCATTGCCCGGGCAGGCAACCACTACCGGGAACGGGTGCGACAGCAGGCGGCGGGCGAGGGTGGAGCCGGCGGTGACCAGGCTGATCGCCTCCTTGGGGCCGCTGGTCATCACCTTGAGGTCGTAGCCGCCAGACAGGATGCCTGGCTGCCCGGTGATGATCACCACCGCGCGCTCTTCGGTGGCGCGGTCGAGCGCGGCGTTGAAGGCGGTGATGACATCCGGCGAGATGGCGTTGACCTTGCCGTTGTTCAGGGTCAGGGTGGCGATGCCGTCTTCGGCGTGGTAGGTAATCAGCTCGCTCATGGCAGAGTCCTTTTGTTGGCGTGGCGACGACGTTACCCAGCGCCAGGGGCGAGGTAAAGCAGTAAGGCTGACCGGTCGGTCAGCGTTCGCTCGGGCTCAAATGCAAATGCATGAAAAAATTGAAAAAAATGCTTGCCAAAGAGAAGCTCTTTCACTAAATTAGCGCACCTCGACAGGCTGCAAGGCTTGAAGAGAAACGGTGAAGTGTCCGAGTGGTCGAAGGAGCACGCCTGGAAAGTGTGTATACGAGAAATCGTATCAAGGGTTCAAATCCCTTCTTCACCGCCACATTCCACGAAGAGCCCCCGAGCTGAAAAGCCGGGGGCTTTTTGTTTTTACGCCCTTTGGGGCCGCTTTGCGGCCCAATCGCCGGCAAGCCAGCTCCCACAAGGATTGCGCATGGCTTGAGGTCAATGCGGTCGAGGTGGGAGCTGGCTTGCCGGCGAAAGGGGCGCAACGCGCCCCCAAAATTCTAGAAGCTGACCGAAGCCGACAGCCGAGCCGTCCGCGGTGCCCCCTGGAACAGGTAGTTATCCCCCAGGTAATCCCCCACATCGCGCCAATAACGCTTGTCGAACACGTTATCCACAGTCAGCCGCAGCACCGTGTCATACCCGCCAATGCGTGTGCGGTAGCGGCTACCCACATCGAACACCGTATACCCGCCAACCTCCACATTCCCCGCCTGGCTCGCATACTTGCTGGCGCTGTAACGCGCCCCGCCCAGCAGTGCCAACCCCGGTACCGGCAGGGTGTATTCCGCCTGCAGCGCCGCGCGGAACCTGGGCACGTTGATCGCCTGGTGACCTTCATAGGCATCGGTCCCACTGTTCTGCACCCGCGCCCGAATGGCCGCGGCGCTGGCCTGCAGCTGCAGGTTCGAGGTGACCCAGCCACTGGCGCCCAGCTCCAGACCCGTGTTCTTCTGCTGGCCTTGCTGCACGTAGGTGAAGTGGCCGGCGCCATCCGGGCGGGCGTACTGGTATGCCTGGCGGATCTGGAACAGCGCGGCGCTGAAACTCAGGCCTTGCCAGTCGTGCTTGAGGCCCAGTTCCAGCTGGTGCGCGGTAGTCGGTGCGAGTATTTCGGCTGCGTTGCTGGCAAACCAGGGTGCCGTGCCGCCGGCTGAAAGGCCTTTGGCGTAACTGGCATACAAGGTGGTATCCGGTTGCGGCTTGTAGATAAGCGCGGCATTGGGTAGCAATTCGTACTGCCGGGTATGGCGGCCGGCCGCCCCGTTTTCGTCCCAGGTCCTTTCATCCAGGCGCACTTCACGAGCGCCCAGCACGGTCTGCCATTGCTCGTTGAAGCTGATGCGATCGCTCACGAACAGCCCGTACTGGCGGCTGTCCAGGCGACGTTCGCTCGACCTGACGGGTTTGTCGGATGGATCAAAGGCCGGCGCACCGGTGTGGATGTTGCCTGTACCTACCCATTCCATATAGCTGGGGCGCTGATCCAGCGTGCGCCGCTGCGCGCTGGTGCCCACAGTCAGCTCATGCCCTACGCCCAGCGCATCGAAGCGCCCGTTGAGCATGGCCTGCGCCTCGTCGGTGCGGCGGGTGTCGTCGGGGCTGCGGAAGTCGTAGATGTCGTAGTCGCCGTTGCCGCCGAAGAACGCGCCTTCGCTCGAGCCCCAGGCAAACGAGCTGTAGTCATCGATCACCACCTTGCTGCGCGAGGCACTCAAGGTGCCGGTCCAGGCCTCGTTGAAACGGTACTCGAAGCGCCCGCCCAGGTTCAGCGAATCGTTCTGCACCGGCTTGGCCCAGTGCTGGTAGGCCAGGCGGTCGTCCGGGTCGATGCCGTGGGGCACTTCGCTGCCACCGAGCAGCTGGTAACCCGGCACCGAGCGCTGTTCGCGATGCTGGTATTCGGCATCCAGCTGCAGGGTGGCATCCGGGTTGATCTGCCAGTCGAAGGCCAGCGAGGCGAAGTCGCGCTTGCCATCGGCGTGGTCGACGTAGGAGCGGATGTCTTCATGGGCCAGGTTGGCACGCAGGCCGAACTGCCGCTCGCTGCCGAACCAGCCGCCGAGGTCGGTGGCCAGGTAGCGTTCGCCCTGTTCGTTGGTCGACAGCGTGACACTGCGCACGTCCTCGGCGCGCTTGGTCACGTAGTTGACCAGGCCGCCCGGCTCCGACACGCCGCTCTGCAGCCCGGACAGGCCCTTGAGCAGCTCCACCTGCTGCTTGTTCTCCAGGGCCACGTTCTGCTCGCCGACGATGGTCTGGCCATTGATGCGGTAGCTGCTGGCGGCATTCAGCTCGAAGCCGCGCACGTTGAAGTTTTCGTAGTAGCCGATGGGGGCGTAGCTTTCGCCCACCGAGGCGTCGCTTTGCAGCACTTCGCCGAGTTGGCGCACCTGGCGGTCTTCCAGCAGCTGCTGGCTGAACACGCTGATCGAAGCAGGGGTGTCGAGCAAGGGTGCGGACTGGAAGCCACCTACCGCTGCCTGGCGTGCCTGGTAGCCGTCGTTGGCGTAGGTGTCGGACACCTGCAGCGGGGCCAGTAGCACGCTGTCTTCGGCAAGCACTTGCGGACAATGCAGGGCCAGGCCCAGGCTGAGCAGGCTCAGGGGCAGGCGAGGGTGACGCGGGGGCATGCGGTGGGGCTCCTGGATGCGCGACACCTGTGCCGGCCTCTTCGCGGGCTTGCCCGCTCCCACAGGGATATCACTGCACCTGAAGATAGTGATTTTCCTGTGGGAGCGGGCGAGCCCGCGAAGAGGCCGGCACAGGCTATGAAAAAAGGCGGCATCTTACAGCCGCCTTCAACATAAAACGATCCAGGCCCTGCGATATCCAGTCAGCCTTTATTGGCCGGCCGCCTGTGCTGTCGCCAGTTGTCATCGATCTTCGACCAGGTCTTGCCATCGGTAATGGCCATGAGCTTGCGCCCGTCCTTGAAGGTAGCCAGGAAGGTAGCTTCTTCTTCCTTGCCACCCAGCCACAGCCCGGCCAGCAACCCCACCGGCCCGGCCACCAGGGCCCCGGCCACGCCCCAGCCCAGGGCGCTGCCCAGGCTACGGCTGGATTCCAGGCTGGCCAGCCGCAGGTCGCTGATGCGTGCCAGGGAAATCCGTTCGCCCGGGGAGGGGCTGCGCGGGGTCTTGAGTGTGAGCGATCCGTTGCGATACTCGCCTTCACCTTGCAAGAAATCGCCGGATTGCACCGTGAGTCTTGTCATAACGTCGTCCTGTCAGGGAAAGGGCATTGACCAGCGCCTACTCAGCGCTGCCCGGGCGGGCAAGTCAACGGCCATGCGACGGAGGGTCGTGCGGTGCATTGTCGCCATGGCTAATGGCCTCTTCGCGGGCACGCCCGCTCCCACAGGTACATCACATGCTTCATGCCAGTGACACACCTGTGGGAGCGGGCGCGCCCGCGAAGAATCCAGCAAAAATCGTCAGGCCACCTGCAAAGCGTTCCTGCGCTTGCGCTCGGCCAACCCCCACGCCAGCAACGCCAGCCCGCCAATCACCAACCCCGCCACCACAATCCCCATCCAGCCCTGGTGCTGGAACAACTGCGTGCCCAGCAGCGACCCCAGCGCCCCGCCAATGAAGTAGCAGGTGATATACCCGGCATTCAGCCGCGTACGCGCCTCGGGCCGCAAGGCAATCACCGCATTCTGGTTGCTCACGTGCACCAGTTGCACTGCCAGGTCGAGCATCAGCACACCCAGCAGCAAGGCCGGCAACGACTGCTCGGCAAAGCCCAGTGGCACCCACGACAGCAGCAGTACCACCAGCCCCACGGTAGAACCCAGCGAGCCCTGGCCACGGTCGGCCAGGCGCCCGGCCCAGTTGGCCGACAGCGCACCTGCTGCACCGGCCAGGCCGAACAGGCCGATCACGGCGTCCGAATAGTGGTACGGGCCTTGCGCCAGCAGGAACGCCAGTGGCGTCCAGAACAGGGCGAACAGGCTGAACGCCAGCAGACCGAGTAGCGAGCGCAGGCGCAGCACCGGTTCTTCGAGGAACAGGCGGAACACCGAGCCGATCAGCGCCGGGTACTTCAGCCCGGCATGGCTGTGGTGTTGCGGCAGGCTGCGGTAAAGCGCCACTGCGGTGATGGCCATCAATACCGCAGCAAGCACGTAGATGCTGCGCCAGCCACCCAGCTCGGCCATGAAGCCGGCGGCGGTACGCGCCAGCAGGATGCCCAGCAGCAGGCCACTCATCAATGTGCCGACCGCGCGCCCGCGCTGGTGTGGCTCGCTGAGGCTAGCGGCCATGGGCACGAGGATTTGCGCCACCACCGAGAACAGCCCGGTCAGCGCCGTGCCAAGGATCAGCCAGGGCAGGCTCGGTGCGCAGGCACTGATGACCAGGCCCAGGGTGGAAATGGCGGTCATTACCGTGATCAGCCGGCGCTGCTCGAACAGGTCGCCCAGCGGCGCCAGCAGCAACAGGCCGGCGCCATAGCTGAGCTGCGCGGCAATGACGATGCTGCCGGCACTGGCGGTGCTCAGGCCGAACTGCTGGGCGATGCTATGCAGCAACGGTTGCGCGTAGTAGTTACTGGCGACGGCCAGGCCGGTGGCGGTGGCCATCAGCAGGATCAGGGCACGGCTGAGCGTGGGGTTGTGCATGCAGTTCTCGTGGCAGACGGAAGGTAGGGGCGGGTTCAACCTGTGCCGACCCTTTCGCGGGCTTGCCCGCTCCCACCGAATTATCACAGGGTTCGATACCGCTGGGATACCTGTGGGAGCGGGCGTGCCCGCGAAGAGGCCGGAACAGGCAACCCTTCAATCAGGCAGCAAACCCGCCATCGACAGTCAGGCTGGCCCCGGTAATGTACCCTGCCTCGGGCCCCGCCAGGTAAGCCACGAAGCTGGCAATCTCATCCGCCTCGCCATACCGCCCGACCGCCATCAGCGGGATCAGGCTGTCAGCGAACTCGCCGCTGGCCGGGTTCATGTCGGTGTCCACCGGCCCTGGCTGCACGTTGTTCACGGTAATGCCTTTCGGCCCCAGGTCGCGGGCCATGCCGCGGGTCAGGCCGACCAGCGCCGACTTGCTCATGGCATAGGGGGCGCCACCGGCAAACGGCATGCGCTCGGCGTTGGTGCTGCCAATGTTGATGATGCGCCCCCCTTGGCCCATGTAGCGTGCCGCTGCCTGGCTGGCCACGAACACGCTGCGCACGTTCACCGCCAGCATGTGGTCGAAGTCGGCCAGGTCGAATTCGCTCACCGGTGCTACCGCCAGCACACCGGCGTTGTTGACCAGGACATCCAGCCGGCCGAAGGCCTTCACGGTGTCATCCACGGCCAGTTGCACGGCCGCCGCGTCAGCACTGTCGGCCCTCAGGGCCAGGGCCTTGCCACCGTTGTCGGTAATTTCCTGCGCCAGCGCCTGCGCCGGGCCGGCGGAACTGACATAAGTGAAGGCCACCTGTGCACCTTCGCGGGCCAGGCGTCGCACGATGGCTGCACCGATGCCGCGAGAACCGCCCTGTACCAGGGCTACTTTGCCTTCGAGGGTATATTGCTTGGACATGCTGATCTCCTGCTGGAAGCCAGGCCGGAATGCCTTGGATGGGCGCAGTATCGGCGTTTGATTACCTGCTGATAAGATGGCAATCACTATCAGCAGAGTAAACCTTGGGTTGCCAATCATGGCCGTGGAATCGTTTAACGCGCTGGAATGCTTCATCCGCAGTGCCGAGGTCGGCAGCTTTGCCGAGGCCGCCAGGCGCCTCAGCATTACCCCGGCTGCCGTAGGCAAGCACGTTGCCCAGCTGGAAGCGCGCCTGGGGGTGCGGTTGTTCCAGCGTAGTACCCGCAAGCTGACCCTGACCGAGGCGGGGCAGCGATTTCTGGGCGAAGTCAGTGACAGCTTCCGCACCATCCAGTATGCCGTGGCCAACCTGGCCAGCAGCGAAGGCCAGCCGGCCGGGTTGTTGCGGGTGAGCATGGGCACGGTATTCGGGCGCTTGTATGTGTTGCCGTTGCTGTCTGAGTTCCTGCGTCGCTACCCGGCCATTACCCCGGACTGGCATTTCGACAACCGCCAGGTCGACCTGATCGGCCAGGGTTTCGATGCGGCGATAGGTGGTGGCTTCGATCTGCCGCCGGGGGTGGTGGCGCGCAAGCTGACCCCGGCGCACCGGGTGCTGGTGGCGGCGCCGGCGTACCTGGGGCGACACGCGCCGATTGACGACCCACAGGTGCTGCAACGGCATGACGGGATCCTGATCCGCTCGCCGCAGACCGGGCGAGTGCGCTCATGGCCGTTGACCAGCCGCTGGCAGGTGCAGCAACCCTTGCAGTTGCGCCAGACGATGACCATGAGCGATTCGGATGCAGCTTGCGCGGTGGCCGAGCAGGGGTTGGGGATTGCCCTGGTGAGCCTGCCGTTTGCCGTGCCGTACCTGGAAGGTGGGCGCCTGCGGCGGGTGCTACCGGACTGGTATGTGGACGACGGGCATATCAGCCTGTATTTCGCCGAGCACAAGCTGCTCCCGGGCAAGACCCGGGCGTTTATCGACTTTGTGGTGGAGCAGTTCGCCGAACAGGGGTTGGCGCGGCGGTTCGATGCCTTGCAACCCCTTTAGCTGTGTATTGCCTGTACCGGCCTCTTCGCGGGCACGCCCGCTCCCACAGGTACACCACAGATCTCAGGTGCTGTGATATCCCTGTGGGAGCGGGCGTGCCCGCGAAGAGGCCCGGTCAGCCAACGTCGACAATGAACAATGCCTGTGGCCCCAGGCTCAGCTCATCATCGACCCTCTTGCCGATCAACTGCTGCCCCAGGGGCGAGCGCGGGGTAATCACTGTCACCAGCCCATCCCCCTCGCCAATCTTCAACCCCGCCGCCTCGGGCCCGAGGAACAGCCGGCGCTGCCCGCCATCCTCGTCCTCCAGCGTCACCAGGTTGCTCACCTGCACCCCGCGCGCCGGGTCGTAATCCCGCAGCAGCAATTGCTGGTAGGTCAGCAGCGCCTTGCGGATCTCGGCGCTGCGGCGGGCCTGGCCGGTGGCCAGGTACGAGGCTTCCAGGCCCAGGGTGTCGTACTTGTTCTCGGCGATGTTCTCTTCGGCTGTGGCGGCTTCATACGCCGTTTGCGCTGCGCGGGTCAGCACATCCAGGTCATGCTCGAGGGTGGCGACGATCTGCGCCAGCAGGCGGGGCTTGTCCATGGTCAGTAACAGAACTCCAGCACGTTGGCCTGGCTTTTATCGGTGGGCGCGGTGCGGTTCTGCTGCAGCCAGAACTGGCACTTGGGGCTGTTGAGGTTGCGCGGGTTGCCTTGCGCGGCCTCGGCCGCCTGTTGCAGTTCCTGCTTGTGCAGGATGTCCTTGTAGCGCTCGAACATTTGCGCCTGGGCATCCGCCGCTGGGGCTGGCGCCGGCGGCGAGGCAGGCCGGTAAGCACTGGGGACCACGGCCTGGGCCAGTGGCTGCACCTGCTGCGGCCACACTTGCAGGGCCAGCCACAGGCTGGCGGCGATCGCCACGGCGCCCAGCCACAGGCCAAAGGCAACGCACAGGATCAACGGCAACGGCTTGAGGGTGATCTTCAGTTCTCGGTGGCGCGGCATGGCAGCCTCCTGGCAGGGTGGTCGGGAGGCATTGTCGCATGCGCCCGGGTATTTTTCCGCGCAGGTGCTTTTGTCAGCGACAATTTATGCGCAGAATGCGCGGTTTTTCCGCCGGGCGAGGGCAGGGCACATGAAAGCCACCTGGGACATCTTCTGTAGTGTCGTCGACAACTACGGCGATATAGGCGTGACCTGGCGCCTGGCCCGGCAGCTGGTGGCCGAGCACGGCCTGGCTGTACGCCTGTGGGTGGATGACCTCAATGCGTTCACGCCCATGTGCCCGGGGGCCGATGCCAGTGCCGCGCAGCAGTGGCAGCACGGTGTGGAGGTGCGCCAGTGGCCGGTAACCTGGTTGCCGGTGGCGCCGGCCGATGTGGTAATCGGTGCCTTCGCCTGCCAGTTGCCAGTCGCTTATGTAGAGGCGATGCGTGCTCGTGCCACGCCGCCGCTGTGGCTGAACCTGGAATACCTAAGTGCCGAGGACTGGGTGGAGGGCTGCCATGGCTTGCCTTCGCCGCAGCCCAATGGCTTGCGCAAGGTGTTTTTCTTTCCCGGCTTTACCGGAAAAACCGGTGGCTTGCTGCGCGAGCGCTCGCTGCTGGCGCGGCGTGATGCGTTCCAGCAGGGCGAACGGCAGGCATTTTTGCAGGGGCTTGGCGTAAACCCTGAAGCGGGGACATTGCTGGTTTCCCTGTTCGCCTACGAAAACCCGCAATTGGGCAACTGGCTTGATGCCTTGGCCTCAGGCGCGCAACCCTGTCATCTGCTGGTGCCGCAAGGCCGCGTTGTCGCGGGGCTCAGCCAGTGGCTTGGCGAGGCGGCACTGCCCGTGGGCAGCGTGCGCAAGCGAGGAGCGCTGACCGTACAGGTACTGCCTTTCGTCAGTCAGGACGACTACGACCGGTTGCTGTGGAGCTGCGATTTCAACGCCGTGCGCGGCGAGGACTCGTTCGTGCGCGCGCAGTGGGCCGGTCAGCCGATGCTGTGGCATATCTACGTGCAGGACGAGAATGCCCATTGGGAAAAGCTTGAAGCGTTTCTGGCGCATTATCGTCACGGTTTGTCAGACGATGCCGATGCCGCCCTGCTTGGCCTCTGGCGTGCCTGGAACATGGACCGTGACATGGGCCAGGCGTGGCAGGTGGCCCGCCGGCACTGGCCGGAACTGCAGCAGCATGCCCGGCTTTGGGCCGCGCGACAGGCCGCTCAGCCGGACCTTGCCACAGCGCTAGTACACTTTTACCGAAATTCGCTATGATACGCGGCCTCGATTTTTATAAATCCATCCAGATTCGGATACTTCGTAATGAAAACTGGTAAAGAGCTGAAACCCGGTACCGTCCTGCGGATCGACAACGACCCGTGGCTGGTTCAAAAAGCTGAGTTCACCAAGTCGGGCCGTAACAGCGCGATCATGAAGACCAAGCTGAAGAACCTGCTGACCGGCTACAAGACCGAAACCGTCTACGGTGCAGACGACAAGCTGGACGACGTGATCCTGGATCGCAAAGAAGCGACCCTGTCGTTCATCAACGGTGACGAATACACCTTCATGGACACCACCGACTACACCATGTACGAACTGAACGCCGAGGACATCGAAGCCGTTCTGCCGTACATCGAAGAAGGCATGGAAGACGTCTGCGAAGCCGTATTCTTCGAAGGCCGTCTGGTATCGGTTGAACTGCCGACCACCATCAGCCGCCAGGTTGTCTACACCGAGAACGCTGCACGCGGCGACACCTCGGGCAAGGTCATGAAGCCTGCCAAGCTGAAGAACGGTACCGAGATCTCGGTTGCCGACTTCATCCAGATCGACGAGTGGATCGATATCGACACTCGCGACAACAGCTTCAAAGGCCGCTCCAAGAAGTAATCCTTCTTGTGAAACGCAAAAAACCCGGCCTTGGCCGGGTTTTTTTGTGCCTGCAGATTTTCAAACCGCGAAAGGCTGCTCTCATTGAGCTGCACATAACCCACTGAATCAGCAGGGGCCCTGTGGGAGCGGGCGTGCCCGCGAACACCGGCGCAGCCGGTGCCAGTCACGGTGTTGAATCCTTCGCGGGCGCGCCCGCTCCCACAGAGGCCGCGTCGCGTTCACCTTAGTTAGACGGTCACGTGCAGGCGCACATCCACATTGCCACGGGTGGCATTGGAGTACGGGCACACCTTGTGAGCCTTTTCCACCAGTCCTTCGGCATCGGCCTGGGCCAGGCCCGGCAGGTTGATGTGCAGGTCGATGTCCAGGCCGAAACCACCCGGAATCTGGCCGATGCCCACCTTCGCGGTGATCGAGGCGTCTGCCGGCAGGGCTTTTTTCTCCTGCCCGGCCACGAACTTCAAGGCGCCGATGAAGCACGCCGAGTAACCGGCGGCGAACATCTGCTCGGGGTTGGTGCCGTCACCGCCTGCGCCGCCCAATTCCTTGGGGGTGCTCAGGCTGACCGCCAGTTTGCCGTCACTGGAGCGGGATTTGCCGTCGCGCCCACCGGTGGAGGTAGCTTCTGCGATGTACAGCGGAGTGACCTTTTGCATCTTGAGCCTCGCTAATGTGCTGTGCGCTCCCTGTCTGGAGGAGGGCGCGGGTTGGTGTGGGATTTAAATTAGCGCGCAATTAGTTAGTGCGCAAGATAAATCGTCACCGTTCATCCGAACGGCCATTGCACAGCTTAGCTGTCAGAGGTTGTTCTGCAGGTTCTCACGCAGCGCCAGCAGGTCGGCCTGCAACTGCTGCAGCTGTTCCAGGCTGCGGCCGCTGGCCTTGAGAATGCACTGCGGCACTTCCCTGGCCTGCTGCTGCAAGGCGCGGCCCTTGTCGGTCAGTTGCACCAGCACGACCCGTTCGTCCTCGCGGCTACGGTTGCGCTGCAGCAGGCCCTCGCTTTCCAGGCGCTTGAGCAGCGGTGTCAGCGAGCCAGGGTCGGTGAGCAGGTGCTGGCTGATCTCGCCTACGGTCAGGCCGTCATGCTCCCACAGCACGAGCATGGCCAGATACTGCGGGTAGGTCAGGCCCAGGGCTTGCAGCAGCGGTTTGTAAACCTTGGTCATCAGCAACGAGGTGGAGTGCAGGGCGAAACAGACCTGGTTGTCCAGCAGCAGCTCGTCACAGGAGGCTTGGGTGTCGGCGTTCATGCAGGTCCTTGAAAGTAATCAGTGGGAAAGTCTGGCGCGCTGGTCATGAGTGCGCGCGTTACTCGTGCAGTTCACTGCGCAAGGCCAGGTCCCAGGGTGGAATCGGGCTGAAGCGGCTCTTGAGGAATTCGAGCAGCAAACGGCTGCGAGAGTTCGTTTCATGTTCCAGGCGTAGCGCGTAAATACCGCTGGTTTCGGCTTCGGGCAAGCCTCCATCGCAAAACAACGGTATCAGTTCGCCGCGCAGCAGGTAGTCGCTGATCAGCCAGGTGGGCAGGTGGGCGATGCCCAAGCCGGCCAGGGCGCCGAACAGCAGGGTTTCGGCGTTGTTGGCGGCCATGCGCATGCGCGAGGGGCGATAAAGGCGGTTTTGCCCGGCCACGTTGAAGCGCCAGGCGAATGGCGGCGCCAGGCCATCCCAGTCCAGGCCATCGTGCCCGGGCAGTTCGCTGGGGCAGGTGGGTACGCCGCGGCTGGCCAGGTAAGCCGGGCTGGCGCAGGCGATACGCACCATGTAGGCCAGTGGCGTGGCGACCAGCCGGGTGTCGGCCAGGGGGCCGGCGCGCAACACCAGGTCGACCTCGCCCAAATGGCTGCCATGCAGGTCGACGAAGCTGTCGATCAGGCGCAGTTGCACATCCAGGCCCGGGTAGGCCACCAGGAAGTCGGCGATGGCCGGGGCCAGGTGGCGGCGGCCGAACGCGGCGGGGGCGTCGATGCGGATCAGGCCTTCGGGGGCATTGCTCAGTGACACCGCCTCGGCGCGGGCCAAGCGCAGTTCCTCGATGATGCGCCTGGCCCGTTCGGCAAAGGCATTGCCTGCCGGTGTGGCGCGCACGGCGTGGGTGCTGCGGGTGAACAGGCGGCTGCCCACGGCGCTTTCCAGGTTGTCGATGCGCCGGGCCACGGCGGACGGGGTCAATGGGTGGCGGCGTGCGGCGGCAGAAAAGCTGCCGGTTTCCAGCACATCGAGGAACAGGCTTAGCTGGTCGGTGAGGGTATCGGGGCTCATGGCTGCCTTGCTTTTGCGAAAAACGCACAGCCATTGTGCGCTGCTGTGCGTTTCCCCGCCAGCCTGCAATCGTTAGCATGCTCGCATTATGTGCATAGGCGGATGAGGCCCTGATGATCGAGTGGTTGTTGTATATCGTGCTGGGCGCGGCCCTGGGGACCATGGGTGGCCTGTTCGGCATTGGCGGTGGGCTGATCGCGATTCCCGCGCTGGGTGTGCTGTTCGGCCTGGACCAGCAACTGGCGCAGGGCACGGCGCTGGTGATGGTGGTTCCCAACGTGCTGCTGGCGCTGTGGCGTTACCACCAGCGCAACCGCATCGAGTTGCGCCATGCGTTGCCGTTGTCGCTGTGCAGCTTCGTGTTCGCCTGGCTGGGATCGATCTGGGCGGTGGGGCTGGATGCGCATTCCATGCGCCTGGGCTTTGTCGGCTTTCTGGTGGCGCTTGCAGTGTGGAACGTGGCGCGGATGTTCATGAAAGTGACACCGCCCAGCGCCGAGTTGCGCCATGCCTGGCCGTGGCTGGGTGTGCTGGGCAGCTTTGCCGGGACCATGGGTGGCTTGTTCGGGGTGGGAGGGGCCGTGGTGGCCACGCCGATCCTGACCAGCGTGTTCGGTACCACCCAGGTGGTGGCGCAGGGGCTGTCGCTGGCGCTGGCGGCGCCGAGTACCTTGGTGACCCTGGTTACCTATGGGGTGCACCACAGTGTTGACTGGGGGGTGGGGATTCCGTTGGCGCTGGGGGGCTTGCTCAGCATCAGCTGGGGGGTGAAGTTGGCCCATGCGTTGCCGGAGAAGGTGTTGCGGACGATGTTCTGCGTGTTTTTGGTGGTGTGTGCGGTGATGCTCGGGTTTGAGCTTTGAGATTTTGGGGCCGCTTTGCGGCCCATCGCCGGCAAGCCAGCTCCCACCTCGACCGCATTGACCTCAAGCCATGTGCAATCCCTGTGGGAGCTGGCTTGCCGGCGATGGGCTGCGCAGCAGCCCCGGCTCACTTGAACCCTTCGACAATGTAGTCGGCCATGCAATCGGTGATCGGCGAAGGGTTCTGGGTACTGCGCACCAGCATCACATTGGCCACGGGCAACTGCGGTAACCCTTCGCTCTCGCCCAGAATACGAATGTTCCCGCCAATCAGGCTCTGCAACTGCGCGGTCACCGCCAACCCTGCGGTGACAATGGCAAAGATCGCCGCCAGGCTCGGGCTGGTATAGGCGATGCGGTAGTCGATGCCTTGGGCCTCCAGGGCATTGCAGGTCCAGGCCCGGCAGAAACAGTCGGTGTTGAACAAGGCCACCGGCATGGGGCGTTGCTCCTGCGGGCAAAAGCCTTCGGCAGCGGCCCACACCAGGCGTTCCTGGCGCAGCAGCTGGCCAATCTCGTTGCCCGGCTCACGGGTGACGATGGTCAGGTCCAGGTCCTGACGCAGCATCAATTGTTTGGAGGAGTCGCAATGCACCTCCA
>Ga0209676_1000310_pt1 | contig 95646 bp, 86 predicted proteins | sample AraplaCvi_mLB_r2_FD_184282 | JGI IMG/M metagenome (GOLD analysis project Ga0209676, IMG submission 184282) | Arabidopsis root microbial communities from North Carolina, USA - plate scrape MF_Cvi_mLB_r2 (SPAdes) (version 2) | ecosystem: Host-associated > Plants > Roots > Endosphere | place: USA...
CTTTCCCGCAGCCGCGCAGTCCAGGGAGAAGTCGTAGGCGCAGCATGTGAGCGGGCAAAAACGCCATGACGGCTCAGGCAGTTGTTTTCCCCGTCGAGCTTTTCGGTAAAAACAATTTGGTTCATCCGGCTTAAATGTTGCCAGTAATCCGTTTGAACTTTGTCGTCGCTGGTTTTGCCAGGCGACCACGGTAAATGATATGTCCTTTCGTATTTTCTTGATTCCATAGCATAACGCGTTTGGCCCAAAGCAATTTGCTTTGGAAAAGCGGACGCAGTCGGATGGGTATAGTAATACTATCCTACAAGTCGTCTGCATTCTTGGTTGAATTAGACAATTGTAAGTGAGCTGTCGGTTGACAGCTGGGTTGGGGATATATTAGAAGATCACGGGCACTTAACGCGGTGCATTTACGGAGTTTGTGAAGAATTCCGATGCAAATATAATTCTTATTTGAAATAAAAAAGCGGTATCAGCGATACTCTGCCATTATTTTTTGGTTGCTTTGAGTTAATGCCGACTTCAAATTTTTTCTTGCAACCCGGCCGTAGTTGTGAGGGGGGGCAAGAAAAAAAAGGCCAATTTCTGCCTGAGACGGTATACAAAGTAGAAAGCACTTTCATACCGATACAACTATTTAGAGGCAGTCGTTAGCCTCGACCGGTCCAAAAGAGGTTCTTTTTAGACAAGACGAAGCATCACTTAGAACAAAGTTAAAGAACCCTTAGGAAGAAAAACAGCATCGTCAAGTTTTTACGTTTTACTCAAGATGTCCCTTAGTTCGTCTTTGCATGCCTCCAACTTATTTACGAAATGATCGATCTCCGTCAAACTTTCATCAATTTGATCGAGAACGTTTATCTTGAATGATACATAGTCCGTGAAATAATCCAGGTTTCCAGGGTTATTAATAAAAGTGAGCCTATATAAGCCTAAAATATCATCTAAGCGAAACTTCCCAACCTCGTCCCTGGATGTCAGAATTTGTAGACTATCAGCGATCAAATTGACCACTTCCGCTGAATACAGAAAGCCAGGTTCTAATTTCCTTATGAACGTGAAAAACGCTAGCTCGTTTCCGAAATTCTCCCTATAATCTTCAATAATCTGTCTCAAACCGTTCTGTTTATCATGACAGTCAACAATTAATTGTGTTATATTCAGGTCCATAGCATGTCTTAAATTTGTAAAGATGGTATTTCGCAACAGCAAATTCTCTTCCTCCAAATCCTTAAGCCTTTTGACGTCAGAAGCTTCCATGCCCCAATACCGACTCTTCCGAATTGTAAAAAGTGGCTTCGGAAATGCCATGCTGCCGGCAAATCTCCTTGGTTGGGATGCCTGCTTCATGTTGCTTGAGGATCGAAACGATCTGCGTCACTGTGAATCTCGTCTTTTTCTTCAGTTTAAAATTAAGGTTTAATACCTAATTTCAAACTGTCTGCCGTTTCGGGACACTTACACTTGCCGGAGATTATTTCAGCAGACTTTAAATTTTTTCTTACAACCCCTCCGTAATTGTGAGAGGCGCTTGTAAGAAAAAATTTAATTATCTCTTATGGGCGAAGATTGATAGGTTCCGATCTGAGAATTTGACAGACAATTTGCTCGCTGCACAAACTGATTCTTCCTTAAGATCATTTCTGACGCTAAAACATCCCGATTAAGCAAAAAGCAGTCCGCGAAGCGTAAAAAGGAAAATTTAAATTCCAAAATGGTCTCAAAGGCTCATTTGGGACTAAGTTCTCTTCTTTCCGCCTAACTTGGATCATTAGTGACGTTTCGGAGATTTGCACCGGCTCTCGGGAAAAAAATTGTAGCCACTTCAGACACGCGAAAATTAGAAGCTACCACCTGTCTATCCGTGGTAGGCCAGATGTACAAATGTATCACGCGGCTACCGCCGCGCGCTTCATTCGAATCTGGCCCTGCGGGGCGGCCTTACTCGAAACTCGTTCGGGCAGTGCTTCGAGCCTAACTTGAAGACTCCATCCTCGAGAACCTTGAGATACTGCAGGAGCATTGACCTCCTCCCAGGTATTCAGAGGGGTGAAAGTAGAGTTTCCGGTATCATTTACTCCTTCACAACCCTAAACCACCTTTCTCCCTGATTTGATGTCAATTTGATTAGATAAAGCCCGTTGGCCACGTCCGGCGAGCCGAGATCGACTTCCAAAACAGGCCCAGCCTGCTGAAATTCCAATTTTCTGCACAGCTTGCCAGTCTGGTCGATCACTTCGATGACAGCCGGGCCTTTTATTTCCGTTTTTGGTTCGAGGCTGAAAATCCCTTTTGACGGATTTGGGAAAACGCGCCATTCCGGATTATGATCAAAAACGACGGACCTCATTGATGAATACGTGAAGCTACTATCCAAGTCGACCAGTTTCAGACGGTAGTAACGCGTTGAGCCAGGCCTGCCCTGCCCGTCGAGAAAGTAGTATTTTCCGGTTCCACCCATACCTTGCCCGGCAATCGTTCCAAGGTCATCGAACAATCCCATTTTCAGATTTTCGGAACCCACCGCCACCTGTACCACAAAGTGACTAAAATCTTTCTCGGAAGCTGTCGACCACTGCAAATTTACCGCAACACCTTCGCCAGAACTCCGTTTATCGGCTGAGAAACCAATCAGTGTCACTGGCAAAGGCGCTCCTGTTCCAATGTAATTTTTCGCGAGCCAGAATTCCGAGAAGCTCTTTATTGCAAATTCAATGTAATATCCGTTTCGGAAAGGCACCTTCGTGACTACATCGTGCGTAAAATAGTCCCATGCTTCCCTTGTATTGTTGGTCAGGTCACCATCCTGGTTTGGTCCCGAATATTTTGTCACAGCGAGGTCGTAAGCCGATCTCGGTTTGCTTACGTTCGGACTGTCTGCCGCCTTCACCATCCTTTCAATATCTTTCTCGGGAATGTACAATCGAACTCCAACCGGCGTCTCAAAATTTTTGGCCGAACTTATTACAAAATTCCGATCCAGCACCAACTGCTTCTCGCTCACCCGCAACGGCCCATCATTGACGAAAGTCCTGAGATTGATCCCCCCGATATCCTGCCCTTGCGGATGTACCGACGCGACGATTTGGTTATCAATAATATAGTTGGTCCAGTCGTTACCCAGCGCATTGGCAGCGCCGATTTCCTGGGGAGCGGATCCTCCTTCATAAATATCGTACCCTAGATTGCTATAAATATGGATATCGTCAATGGCAATTCCCTCTCCATTGCCGGCGGCATTGCTTTTAAAAACAAAGCGGAGCCGCATATTCCCGGCTGTAGGCAACTGCGTCGTAAATACCCGCCATCCGGATGCAATCTCTCCACCCCAAAATCCCATTCCTTGTTTCTCACTATTGTACCAATTCACACCGGCACCTTTTATACCTAGCCGATACCATCCGTATCCGTAATTGTATTCGACATAAAGCATGTCACAAAGGTCCCCATTGCAGGACTCCATGTTCATTTGGGCACTAAAACTCAACAATAATGGATACGTAAGGTTCAAATTGAGGCACGGGGAATACAGGTAAGACTCTTCGTTATTGTTATAAAACCCAGCAAGGTTTGTCTTCCAGGCGCCATGCCCGCTAGCGGCACCCACAACACCGGCGCTATTGGGCGTACCGAACTGCCACGAAGAGCGGGTTCCCTCCGTATACCAACCCCCGTTTCCGGATTCGAAATTTTCCAGATAAGAACCATTCGTCGAGACAACGCCGGGGGTGAACGTTTCAACTGTAAGTGTGTCATTTGCCGGATTGATGTCAAAACCCTTTTCACACCATATTTTGACAAGGTGTTTTCCTTCCTTATAAATTTCTCCGGGATAATAGATCGTAAGGGTGCTGTTTTCGCCTTTCCGAATCACGTCAATGTTGTATTCCGACACGTTACCATCAACAGAGAGTTTGACGGGAACATTGAAGCAGTCGTCAGTACCACTATTCTTGAACACTGCATTCATAGCGTAAGAATCGCGATAGTCACAAATCGAAGCTGAGGGCACATCCAGTGTCACGACCTCCACATCACTGGTGGTTTTGAATAGTCTGATATCATGAATTGCGTAGCCACCTTCCGGAAAAACATTGGAAGCCGAACTCGCCCACCTCACCTGAAAACCCGCCGAAAATTCCTGACCGTTACTTCGGAGCAGTTGCGAAATCTCCACCGATGCCAGTTTGTAATTATTGTCTATGTCTGTGTCTCCATACGGTCCTCCATTAATAATGTAGGCTATAATCCATGGATCGTCGCTGTTTCCGCGAATGTATACCCTGTTCAAATCGTAATTGTAGTCGCCACCCCGGTAGGTATGGCGGAAATCAAGTCTGATATCATCATCGCGTACCCGGTATCCCGACAAGTTAAAGGTGCCCTCTAAATAACTCAGAGTCGGAGAAAAGATCCGTTCAGGTGCGTCCAGAACAAATGTGCTCTCAGATAGCCAGTAAGGAATCGGAGGCGCTTGCGTCATTAACCGGCCGTAACCTTGAATCCTTGTAAAGTCGTACTTCTCTGCGTTCTGAATACCTAAAGTTGACGCCCTGATATCCAGAGCCGGCAGGGCCGCGGTATTCTGGACAAAAGGTAACACCAGCTTTGGATTGGGAATCTGCCGCAGCCAGACTGTAAGGGAGTCGTTTTCGTTTACAGGGTCACCGGTGAGCCGTATACGGACCAGTAACGTTGCTTCGGTGATGGATGCCAAATCTACACGCTGCTGAAAAGTATATTCTGTGCTCGCGACTGCCGGTAAAGTAATATTGACTTGCTCCCAATGCATTTCGCCACCAAGCGAATAACCTATCTCGAATGGCCTGGTCAATGGCTGGTCGTCCAGATTTTTAATTCGAACGGTAACGGGCTGACTAGTAGAGTATGCCGTTTTCGTGAACAGCCTCACTGTTGGCAGAGGTGCGACGACGGCTTCTATTTTGACGTCATTGTCCGAAATTGTTCCCTGACAGGTTCCGTTATCAGGCTTTCTGATGATAGCCACTGAGCGTCGCCCTGGCAGCTGATTTTTCCGCGCCCTAACCGATATATAGTAAGTGGAGTCTTTTGATAATCCCGCCAATGTGTATTTCAACTCAGTTGTGACTGCAATTGCCCTCATCTCGTTTCCGGTCGATACCATGACTTCGTAGTCCGAGGCCCCGCTGACCGCATTCCACTGAACTGCAATGTAGCCTTCACATTGAACGGATTGGAGCGTCGCAGCCGGAACTCCCAGAACAGAGAAAGGGCCGCATACATTCGCGAAAGCAGTGCCATTCCGGATTACTCTCACTTTCGCATTACCCGTCGCCGCATCGGGTACAGTCCAGGCCAATTGACGTTGGTTTGCCGCTACGCTGGCATTAAGGGTTGTCCAAACACCGCCGTTGTCAAGCGAATAGGCCACATCGAATGTGCTTAACGTATCTCCATAAGATTCCCAGCAGATATTAATGGCATCCCCTTTTGTCAGATGCTCGCCTTCCAAAGGATAGGTGACAGTTACAGAAGGTTCTATGATATCGTAAACAACAAAATACTCCTGCACACCCTGAGGAATCCGTGTAGCCGACACTTGAATCGAATATGTACCCGCGGCAGGATCATCCAGAACGATTTGCTCGATGTTATTGACCGAATCAACACCTGACACCGCGGCGGCAGTCGGTACTGCCATGGAAGGGAATTTGGGCAGGACTTTTGCACCACCCGATTGGATTACCGAGAGGTCAAGATTGTTTGCCAGCGCTTTTCCCCCCGCGAGCACTGACGTGGCAGGATCATTCCAATAGATCATGATCTTCAATTTGGTCGTATTTGCCGGCACGACGATCTGATGCGTATTAGTAGTCAAATGTGTGATCTGTCCATTAAAAAAATGGCCTTCGTCTAACATCGTTACCGAACGAAGCAGGTTCATCTGCCCAAAACCATAAGTATAATCAGGCCCCGGCAAACCCTGGTCGGTAGCGCCGTTGCAGATCAACGCCTTTATTAAGGCATTTTTAGGATTAGTCTGCTGGTGCAATTGACGGTACCGTTGGTAAAGCAACGCTGCTCCGCCGGTGACTGCTGGTGTAGCCATGCTTGTTCCCGAAGCTGCCTGATACTTGTTGCCCGGCAATGTCGAAACGATATTAGTTCCCGGAGCAGTCACTTCCGGTTTGATCCGCCCGTCCTGAACCGGCCCTTTGGAAGAGGAAGGGTTGATCACGCCGTTTAGCTGGGTATTTCCTACTGTCAGCACGTTCTTTGCTGAATGGTAGCCGCCGTGAACCGTTCCAAAACCACTGGAGAGTCCCTGGCAAATCGCTGATCCACTATTTCCGGCAGCAAAAACGTGTTGTAGATTGGGGTATTTAAATGCCTGTTCATCCAACCAGGAGGCATCAAAAGAGTAGTTGCCAAAACCGCCACAGTTGTCGGAGCCGCCGTACGTATTGCTGGTTACCACCATCCCATAATCCTGGACGAGCAGCGCTGCATTCGACAATGTCCCCGACAAGTCCTGATAAACGATTTTAGATCCGGGCGCATAACCCCGATACTTTTCGTTAAGAAGACCCGATCCGGCTGCCGTACCACCCACGTGCACACCATGCCAAAAATTGCTGATTGTACCATGATTGACGACACGCGAACCGATATCCGGATGTATGGTGGGATTTGAAAAATCTCCAAGACCGATTACAACTCCTTCACCTGTAAGTTTGTAGCCCAAAATTGCGGTAGACGCGAGCACGTTTGCTCGGGTACTCGCCGTACTTTTGTCGTTCAGCATTTCCCCTGGTGCCGTCACCGGCGTAATATATTGTACCCAGGGAAATCCGGCCAGATTCCGAACATTACCCTCCGGAATTCTGACGTCGAGAACCTGGTAGGACTTCAAATCGCCCGATATCAGCTCGAAGCCAGCTTGGGCAATGTCACGCATCACCTCTTCTGCTGTGAACGATCGAGCGAAGCTCAGTCTAACATCAAATTTACCGGCAACCTTGCGGGCATGCTCCGGCACAATTCCGGACAACAACGATGGTTCCACGACATCTTCCGCCCCAGGTTTGAACACAGCCCGTACCCCCATGCTTTTCAGGTTCCTTACATCGACAGAACTGGTCAATGTTGCCGTGTAAGCATTCTCGGGAACATAATCCAGCAATTCAACACCGACATTCTTCAGGCGCGACTGCGTCGCTTGATCAGGAATTTGGTTAAACTGGATAATCACCAGCGACTTTCGCTCAGGCGCTGACCGGTGATAGGTATGGCTTGCCACGAGTTCGTCCGCGGTACTTTCGGAAAGCGACACCACTCTGTTTTTCAAAAATAATTGACGCCCTGTTAAATGCTGAGCGACGGTTTTCAATGAAGGAAATAATAGCAAAAGTAATAGACAAGCCGTCCGCTTTCTTGAAACCATACAATTGTAACCGATAGGTAAGGAATTTACGAATATAGCTAATTAGGAATGATTCTCAATCTGCAACAAAATCCGTAGTCTAAAGACAATAGTAAAGTTGGTAGATACATTAAGATCGGCATTTTCTGGCCTAGATTAATCTGTCTTTTTTTTTCGGCATTTACCCAGACTGAGAAGTGCTCTCATTTGGCAGTGCCTTTCTCCTTCGGCGGTCTGCCTTTTTGTTTCTGATTTTCCATGTGTCTTTTTTGATTAGCTATGAGCCGGAAGGCGAATAGCAGGGGTCCAGGGGTTTTCCCATGGCCAGCTCACGCCGAGGAGTCGCATTTCGCGACGTACCGGCGATAGCTGGCTAGGGAGAAAACCACTGCCCATGTTCGAAAACGTTCGCTTCCGTTCTAAAAAATTGGGATTTGTTTGAAAATGCTTGGAATCGTTCGAAAGCGTTTGAAGTTGTTCGCATTTGTTCGAAATCGCTCGAAGGGCATACTGTCTCTGTGTGTCTCTAGGCAGAATAGTTACACACTTTTGGGGATTAACTGCACATTAACTATACGCCTTACTTTTTAAGGGTCGATTTTACTATACTGCCTTGCCTCCTTGACTTTACAGTTTTATCGTGGATTTGTAATCCGGCTTTCTCTGGCGTTTGTATGTCTTCCAGCGCTTCTGCAGTAAGACGTTTGGCCTGCGGGATTCAGGGATTTGAAAATTACAACAATCATAGGCCGCCCTGACGCGCGTGCGATTTTTCCTAAACGGAGTTAATGCGGAAATAGCAAAGAAAAAATCTTGAATCCCAAAACCAAATTGATAGCTTGCTGTCAGTCAATCTTCACAATAGTTAGCCCTATTAGAGTGGTTTAGCAACCGTCAGACCTCCTTAAAAGGTGGTTGATGCAGCTTTTTCGCCTAAAAGGGACGAGCCAATTACATCCGAATCTACACCAGTAAAGGCAATATAATTTACTAATAAAACTTACGTCTTGGAATACATAATCGAAAGACCCAGTCTTAGGTTTTTGTAGATCTCCAAATCCCAATAAGACGAATCTAAGCCAGAAAGTTTGACAATAATGCTTGATCTTAATCAGAAAATTTGCGATATCACCAAAATGTTATTTTTTTGTCAGCTTTGTAAGCAAACACCTTAACTGTTTTTTTGAATCTTGACTTTCACATTGATGAAAAAGCCCGAGAATCCTGTGATTTGCTTATAAAAGAGGTAATGCATTACAGATCCCATTGAGTAAAATAGTTAAGTTTCTCAGATATAGGAAGTTTTGTAAAGTAACCTACTACACTGTCGATGATAGTAGTTTCCTCTTCACATGTCCTGTTATAAGAACCTCACAGTACATTAGACTAGGAAGCACGTTCGCACGCATTGAATTAATCCATTTGTTCAAAATGAGGTATTTTGCATTACTTACGCTTTGCCTTGTCTCATTTAATGCTAGTGCTCAGAGAATATTGTCGGGAAAAGTCATCGAAGAGTTTGACTTAACCCCGATGCCGGGGATTAGGATAATGACTAAGGACACTGTTATACTGGCAACAACTGATTTAGAAGGAAACTTTAATATCCAACTCCCTAGGCAGACAGATACGTTACTCCTGGCTGCGATCGGGATGGAATGGACTCTAATAGGAGTACCAACCAACTGTAACAGATTGGAGATAATAATGATGTCTTACGCCATATATGACTTTATAACGGTGCGGGCAGCAGACAAAAAGCGGTTTAAGAGATTTAAAGGTTTGCATGGTAAACATAAACAAGCCTTCGATAAAGGTATATTTGATTCAGCTACACCTTGTGTCAGCTATATATTCGAGAAATACGCACCTGGATCGGTCAATCCTCGCTGAAAATTTGGACGGAGACTGACTAAAAGCTCGGCAATTGAAGCAGTCTACGCAAGAAATGTCATCTGAATGATAGTCTCACAAAAACCTCGTGGCCGTTGCACAACTTAGTAGAGGATAACATCTCAATATCTGGCAGGGTTCTGTTGTACCCAAAGCGGCCTTGTGACCATCTTAGACGATGTCGTGCCACGGGAGATGTGCCGGTTGTGCCAATGTGAATAAAATCGTCTTTTCAGGAGTAGCCTCGACGATGGTCCTGGAACTTGGAGCAACAATCAACCTCGCTTTGCTGGACTTATCCGCTTTGACGATCGCTCCAGCCTGATGGTCAACGTCGTATTGTTTTCGACTGACACAGGACCTTTGACTAGGTACTCCTCATTTGATTTGCACTTAGCTGGCACAACATAAGATACGTAGTCAGAACTGCAGAGCAGTTTCTGGATTCTGTGCGTATTTAAACAGCTATTGATCAAAGAAAGGAGTTGGATTTCTCAAATCTAAGATTAAATGTTACCTTTAACCTTTTACCAACAATCCTCCGGCACCATGCTCTTAAATTTACGAAACTTTACATTTATCATTATTGTCATTTTTTCGTGTAAGCGTAGTGACACTCCAAATCCACAGAACTCATCGTTGAAATGCCAGCTTGTTGGATATAAGGAAGACGATGGCCGTAATAGTTATGAATCCATTTATGTGTACAATGATAAATCTGTTCTAAAGGAAATTAAGAGGATCTCAAATAGTGAAGTTATTGATATTGAATATAACAATGATGGACAGATAAAAGGCGTAGATTGGTTAGGCAGTGGTACGCCAGAATTTTTTTATGATTCAAAAGGTCGCTTAAAAAAAATTGTAACAGCAAGTCGAAGTTATAGCTTCTTCGAATACGACTCCAACGGGCATTTAAGTCAATCAACCTGGTTTCCAAATGGAGATCATGGTCTGGAAACGATGTATAATCCAAATTTTGAATCCTTTGTTTCGGCTGTAATTTCTAAGTATAATTCTACACTTGACTATTCAAAACAGCAGAGTCTTGTCCGTGGAATGGGATATACAATATGTACTAAATACTCAGTTGATGAGAAAAATTTAACTGTTACTGAGATTCGCAACATCTCAACATTTCGTAAATTTGGCGATCGAGTTGAAGAACTATTTACTACAACGAAATACGATGGAAAAAATAGTCCTTATAACTCAGCAGACTGGCGTGCAATAAGTTTGTATATAATTAGAGGATCACTAAATGATGACAGGTTCCCTGAATTAGGAAACGTCATAGAAAAGACTAGCAAAATCTCCGGATATTCAGGTGATAACAGCAAGAGGTCTTATGCATACAATGGTGACGGCTATCCAATATCAGGAAAATACGTGGATACGAGTTTAAGCGTAGACTTAACTTGGACATATAAATGTAACTAGGCTAAAATTGTCTTTTGGATTGGTACAAGGCACTTCGTAATAGATCATTCGATTCTGTGTAAGGCTACAAAAGCAGGGAAGCTTACAATCACCATTATCAGTTATCAAGATTACATCAATGCCTTTCTAAACTACCCACCATCATTAACCCCGACCAAGCTTGTTTTCACCGAAAATTTTGATCGCGGGTTTGATCTGTGGCCTGCCAGGTTCCTCGGCGTGCAAACATACGTTTCCGGTCGACTCAGGCAGGCGATCCTATTGTAAGCTTTCCCGATTTCCAGGTAAGCCCACAATCATCGCCGTGCTTTTCCAACGATAGAGATGATTCTCTGCAATTCCAAAACTCTGAGAAAGTTCTCTCACACTCCTGTCTGCCACCAACATCGTAATCAGTTCTTGCTTGAAATCAGCATCATAACCTTTTCGGGATTTTACCACAGTTCGGTTTTCCATTGCACATTAACTTGTGGCAAGAATGTGTGCCACTTTTTGGAACCACCTCAAACCCCTTTGATCGTTTAAATGACGACTTTCGTTTGAAGCTAGCGCTGAATTTCCTGCGTTCCTTATTTCATAATACACTACTATTGGAAATTTTAGTAGCTGTCCAGATATCTGGGAGACCCGTTGTGCGGTTGAAATTTAAATAGAAAAAGATTGTGCGTTTCCCTGAAAATCAGTAAGTTAATAAGGGTACCAAACCGTATTAACGATGCACAATCTTAAGGCCAATTTCAGCAAATTTCTGGCGATTGCCAAATCAGTTTTTCGGGACGAAATAGACGTCGAGGGTAATTTTAAATTTCACCCAAACAAACCTAAAATGTCTGATATACAAATAATTACCTTGTCGTGGTTAGCGGAATCCTTATCCATCGATTCAGAAAATTGGCTGTTCGGCAAGCTTCGCTCTGGGTATTCCAAACTGTTTCCTAACTTGATTCACAGGGCAACGTATAACAGGAGACGGCGCAGGCTTTCTGAGAAATCGGCTCAATTGTCAAAGCTAGTCTGCTTAAAATTTTCTGGACACGATAGCGAGTATGTTATTGACTCAATTCCGGTTCCAATTTGTCAGAAACCTCGAATTCAGCGCCTGAAAATATGCCGTGACGATGAGTTAGTCCTGCCTTCTACTGCCTGGCATGCAAGCCATAAGAGCTATTACCATGGCTTTAAAATGCACTTGGTGATTTCCAAAAGTGGCTTCCCGTTCGCCGCCGGCATGACCACCGCAAGCATGCATGATTCTCAATATATTCCATTCCTGAAACATGATAATTTGCCTGAATGTGAACTACTTGCAGATCGAGGCTATATTTCAGCTGGCCAACAACTCACTTATTTCAGCAAGTAGGTGTGAAAATAATAACCCCGTTGAAAGCCAATGTGAAAATCGAAAATCTATGGAATTATCAGCGACGGAAGACCCGCAAAACAATCGAAACCTTGTTTTCACAACTATGCGATCAACAATTGCTCAAACGGAACTACGCCAAGACCTCGGATGGGTTATTTGCCCGAATTGTTGCAAAAATAGCCTCAGTTTCAATCCTGAAAGCGATCAACGCGCTAGCGAGCAGACCACTCGGACGCATTAAACATGCATTACTTTGCTAACCGCACAACGGGTCCGGGAGTATTATACAAGCAAACCGATCGGCAGAATTAAACATCCTCTATTTTGTTAGCTACACAACACGTTAAATAAAAATGCAAAAATTTCTTGCAATTAATTAATTTCTATCTATAATTGCATCAGCACTCCCAAACAATGCAATAGGCATCTACTAACTGAGGCATCCCTAGTATCTTAAAAGTCGCCACCTAATTATTCTTTAAAAGAACATTTCCTAGTGCTGATCGCCTCTAAATATACATATTCTACTACAATCAAGGTCTGACGACTTTGTCCTCGAGCAAATTTCCCAATATTTTGTGGGGCGACACACTTTTTGTCAATAACATTTCCGATAAATGTTATAGATTATTAACAAATACGTTTTATTCGATGTATTCGGCATGACAAGTATATCTATGAATATGTACAAATCAATTTTCCTCTCATTATTCATAATACTTTTCGGCTCCTGTCAAAAAGAAGATGAACCATTTGTATCGCCTTGTCAAGATGGCCTAATCAAATTCGACTTATTCAACGATGAGCTAAATCCGAAAGTACGCTTTAAGGAACTTGGAGTTTTCAAAGAAAAGTATGAACTCATACAGAGTGAACATGAGATGTACGAACAACTGGAGATTGACTATCTGAAAACGAAGATAGATTTTAAGCGAAAGAGTCTGATAGTTATAAGTGTAAAATTAACAACTCACGCCCAAGTTACTGCGCAGAATATTACAGCAGATTGCACAAATAACAAACTAAGAGTAAAAGCAGACCTTAGATATGGATCAGAAGCCAGAGAAGGAGTTAGCTACGTTTTAGCTGTGATTACAAAAGTGCCCGTAGGAACTATACTCGAATTTTCTCCAAACTATACAAGATAATAAGCTATGAAAAGACTCTATTTTATTTTCGGACTTTTTTTTTCTTTCGCAACCTATTCTGCAAAATCGCAAACTGTATATTATAGAATCAATGGAAATAAAGTCGCACTGACTGCATCATCAAATAAATCATTGATTCATTTTAATAATTTTATAGATGTGTCTGATTTTGCAAAAATCAACCCATCCATTGACTCAATCAAATCCTTAATCTCTGACCAACATCTGTACGTACTTTACCAAAACAAATCTTTCGACGCCGCTCGCTTCAGACAGCAATCCGAACTTTCACGCGATGTGATGAGCATAAATCCCATCCTACTGAACGATGACGGAAAAGAGGTAGGAGCGCTATCCGATCAAATAATCGTTCGATTAAAATCGTCGACTTATGATGCTGAATTCGCCGAGGCCCTACAAAAGTATCAAGCGAAGATCGATCGACAAACAGAATATGATTCCTTGACCTATTTAATTTCTTCAAGATCCCCCGTTAATAACTTATCCGACCTCATCGAAAACCTTTATCAAACAGATATATTTGAGTATGTAGAACCAAAGATGTGGCTGTTTATTGAACCAGCAACTAGCAAGCAGAAGAACCAAATATCGGCATGTACGACCGATCAGTACTACCTTCAGCAGTGGGGTTTAAATAACACAGGCCAATCGGGCGGCCTGGTTGACGCTGATATTGATGCACCGGAGGCTTGGGCAGTAACTACTGGCAGCCCAAATATAAGAATAGCCATAGTTGACAGCGGGGTTGAACGGAATCATCCAGATTTGACGGCCAACATTACTGGTGGATTTGACGCGACGGATGGCCCTGGTACATGTCCACTCCCAGGGAACCTTGGTAATCCAGACCTTTGCAATGAAGATTTTCATGGAACTATGGTAGCTGGTATTGCAGCTGCTGTTGGATGTACGGGAACCGGCGTCACAGGAGTTGCATACACATCTAAGATTGTTCCAATCAGGGCATGGAAAAATGGATACATTACAAATGTCGATTGGGTTGCTTCTGCAATCAATCATGCAAGAAACAATGCAGAAATAATAAATCTATCATTTACGATGCCAAGTGTATTTTCAACGGTTGAGACCCAAATTAACCAGGCTGTTTCAACTGGACGTGGTGGAAAAGGAGCAATAGTCGTGGCATCCACAGGTAACGACGGATGGACAACCGCGGTTCCGTACCCGGGAAGTAACTCCAACGTCGTGGCGGTAGGAAATAGTACAAGAATGGATATGCGCGCCGGAGATTCTAATTACGGTACTGGTCTAGATGTAGTTGCGCCCGGCAGCGAAGTTTGGACAACTGACATCGCAGGACCCAACGGAGCGAGTGCTGGTGACTATGTAACAGGCAGCGCTACTTCCTACGCTAGTCCTGCCGTTGCAGGTGCATTCGCATTAATTCTATCAGTCAATCCAAATCTCACATATAGCCAAGCCAGAATGTTGTTAGAGTCTACAACGGACAAAATTTCCCCAGGAACTTATACCTATACTGCAACGACAACCACACAACCTAACGGCTCTTGGCATCCAGAGGTTGGTTACGGGAGAATCAATGTAAACAACACATTGACGGCAATGAGAAACAGCAATATCACAGGTCCGTCAATAATTTGCACCTCTGGGTCATTCAACCTCACTTTCAAACCTAATGTTCCTAAAACTTGGTATAGCAGTAATACATCAATACTTACAATCAATAGTGTAACTGGTCTGGCGACTCGAATTGGGAGTGCAAGTGGACCTGTAACTATTACTATGCGTTATTCGGTCCTGTCAACTACTTATGATATAACAAAAGAAATTTGGGTAGGTACTCCAGATGTGTCCACAATCAAGTATGATAATGGAATATCCGCGGGTGGTGGCAACTATGTAACACCTTATTCCAATCATACAGTCTACTTGGACCAACAGAACGTAATCAAAGCGAATGTAACTAATACAAACTGGAACCCAAACCCGAACGTGGGATATGGGTACGGCATGGGATTCTCCCAATTTGACTTCTCCTTGACACCGGGTTCAACAGTGGTATTCAACCCGGTGTCATCCACCAATATTTGCGGTACCGCAAACCGTTCGCTTTCGTTCACTGCAAATTCATCTTTCATGCTAGCTCCAAACCCGGCGACTACCGAGTTAAAAATAATGTTCGACAATGTTGACCAGAAGGAACATATTCCAGCCTTGATGACAATGATCAATGAAAATACATTACAAACTGTCAAATCATTGACGAGAGAGGATATACTGAAGCAGGAAAATATCAAAAGTACAAAGATCTACATTATTAATGTAGCCGACCTGCCAAGAGGAACGTACTACTTTCAGGCCAAGCAGGATTTAAACTCTAACAATGAAACAAAAAGCGTCAGAATTTTATTGAAATGACCCTACCAAGAACATAGCACGGCGATTCACATTCGGAACAGGTTAAAACTTGTAGACGGATAGTGATTTACTACATTTGCACAACAAAAGGGCCGCTACAAAAAGAGGCCCTTTTGTTAATCCCGAACATATCAAATTAAAAAGCTCTTACAATTGTGTGTATCCACCCCAGCGATTACAACTTGGCGATCAGGAATTTCCCGCTATGTGCGTCGTCATAAAAAAAATTGACGTGTCTTTTTGTTAGTCCTGCAATATCTCTACACCTGGATTTTCTTAATTCTGAAATTACTTATATACACTAATATAAGTGTTTCGATGTCAGGCCTTGGTGACTGCCCTGAACATTATTCTTGTCATCCCTCACCTGAACGGGATGCAAGAATAATGTGGTAGCTGAATCGGGCGATTTATGAACTAGCCTGTTCAACGACATTGTTCCTTTTTCGCTGATATCGCTTCCAACGCTTTGTTAAAATGCCCTGATGCGAATGCGCCTGATCAGTATCCGGCCTATCAACTACATATTTGTTAATTGGTGAACCTTGTTAAAGTGTTGCGGATACAGGTCAGTGATGTATTTATGATTGATTGTGGAGATGTTTAGTAGAGTATTTTTTAGCCAATTGTAGGGATTGACGTTGTGTTTTTTGCAGATAGCAAAGAAGGAGTAGATCATAGCAGCCCGCTGTGCTGCTTCGTGTGAGCCAGCGAATAAATAGTTTTTCCGGCCCAGGGCCAACGGGCGTATAGAATTTTCAATTTGATTATTATCGATCAACAGATTTCCGTCGTATAAGTAGGCACTGAGTGCATCCCAACGGCCGTAACTGTACTGCATCGCCTTTCCGATCTGGCTTTTTGGGAGCGTACTTTTAATTTGTTCGAAGATCCATTTGCCCAGCTCGTTGATAACTGGAAGGGATTCTGTTAGCCGCAGCTCTTTGATTTCAACAGCATCCAGCATCAGTTGGCGGGCTTTCCGCTCCACAGCGTACAGTTGCTGGGTCATCGATAGTGCTTTTTGCGCCCTGGTTTTGTCGTTGTCCAGGGCCCGTTCAAATTCCCGACGCGCATGCGCCCAGCAAGCAAGATGGATAACATCTTTCCTTTTTCCATGCTTTTCGTAAACTGCATAGCCGTCCGTCTGTAGATAGCCCTTGAAGCTTCCCAACATCGTTTTCGCTCCTGCTGAGCCTCTTGTCGGTTGGTAATCAAAGAGAACGACACCATCCAAAGGGCTGTGGTAGACCCACGGGGTCGCCCGGCGATAGTATCCCTGATGGCAAGCGCCTTTCTTGTCACTTTCCAGTACTTTAATCGGACTTTCATCCACCTGCCAATAGCCCTTCGATTTCATATCAAAGACCAGTTGCTCATAAAGCGGTTCCAGCTTGATCAGCGCTTCTTTGGTCCATCCTTCAAGGGTTGAAGATGCGATCTGGATATCTTCCCTGGCAAACCGCTGTTTTTGCCGGTAAAGTGGAAGGTGGTCTTGGTATTTATCGGTTAAAATGCTTGCCAGCAGTCCGGTAGAAGGTATTCCTTTATCGATAACCCGCTCCGGGAGCGGGCCAATCTTTACACCCTCTCCGTTTTTGGCAGCGTATTTATAGCGAATGTATCTTTTGATCAAAAAGCGGGCAGGCTCATAATCGAGCTCCTCGGTAACTTCTTTGCCGATGCATATCATTTCAGAAAGATCACCAGCAGGATAAATCTCGATCTCTTCGACGGGTAAATGCGAGGGCAGTGCCGCACGGCCTTTATGGTTGGGCCTTTTACGGGCATAGCTGATTTTTTCCTGCAAGACTTCTTCTTGCGCAGCGGCCTGTTCGGTAGTCGCTTCAAAGGGAAGCGTAATCTGGGCAGAGTCGCCTTCGAAGCGTTCCCACTTCTGACCAAACTGCATCCGTTTGTACATCTCTACTTGGGATTCCAGGTATGCGTTCTGCTGGGTTAAACCAGATATCTGCTGATCCCGTTCTTCTAAAAGAGCGAGCAGTTGGTTTTTATCCAGCGTTTCCAGCGGGGCCGTTTGCATGCCTAAATGTACAAAATAACTGCCTTTTGAGCTAATGAAGCGCACTTATTACGGTAAAACAAAACGCTTTCTACGACTGCTTTTCAGTACCTGGATTCCTTCGATCATCAGTACTAGCTCGCTCCATGAGATACTTCCGGTTGCGTGCTTTTTAGAGGAGGGAAAGGTGCCACTTTCCAGTCTTTTATGATAAAGTACAAAGCCTCCCGGCTGCCAATGCAGCATTTTTAGATGGGTCCGTCTTCGGTTAAGAAAGACAAATACTTCGCCACTGGTGGCTACTCTACCTAACTCGGAATCTACCAGGCCGCAGAGTCCATCAAAACCTTTGCGCATATCACAATCTGCGCGGTACAGATAATATTGGTGGGATGAACCCAGGCTAAACATCAGTAAAGCCGGATCAACTCAGAGATCACAGCCCTGATAATTTACCTTCACGCCATTTGGATAAATGACTTCATAAGCATTGTCGGTGGCTGAGCGCTGGGCGGATATACGAACGAATCCTGCACCTTTTTCAACCAACTTTTCCTTTCCGACCCAATAGCCGAATTTAGCTACCGTGATGCCGTGCGGCTTGCAGAATTCACTTTGGCTCAGGCCGCTTTTACGCCATTGCCTTACTAGATTGAACATTTCTTTCGACTGATCCATAATGGGTTATGTTTTTACCAAAAGTAATCAGGTGGCCGCTGCTAAGAAATATGCACTTAGTAGATTGGATACCCTGATCAGGAGTTAAATAATCTATGCTTGCATGCGGCCGTTTCATATTGTATGCATGAATGATTTTAGCGACAGCCTTTACAGCTTCTCGGTGATTCTAGTAGACTCGCTTGGGTAAAAACTCATTTTTTATTATCCCGTTTACTCTTTCACCAAGCGCATTATCGTAAGGACTACCACTCTCGGTCATGCTTCTGACGATATTTTCTTCTTTGAGGATATCGATTTGAAGGGGACTTATTGCTGAGTGTAGTCTCTCTTGATGACTTTTTTGAGAACCTAAACATGAGGCGGTATAACCTGATTGGCGAACTGATTAACAAATCTCTCACCGATGTTGAATCAATCGCCCTTCCAAAACTTGTATTGAAAAGGGGCGGCCATTTTCTCGGCTCTCGTGAAAGCGGTGAACTCGTAAGCGAATCATGTAATAAATAAACTAGGATTGATGCGTTTAGTATGCTAATTTTACTAGAGAGAACATTGTAATTGAAACCAAATAGAGTCATTTCATTCGGTCCCCAATTCAGTCACCTACTCAATGGGTACGAGTACAATAGCTGACAATCAACCACTTTCGTCGATATTTTGCGATCCCAGCGGGATCACTTGAAGCGCCTCAAGGGGCGCTTTTTTCATTTAAAAAAGTCGTTATTATGAATTTTTTTAAAGATAAGTTCGTCATTGCGATTCAATCCACGTCAATACATCTGGTAACCTTTTCGGTAACCTGCATGCCTTGTGGGGACAGGTGTGGTCGACCTGGCTTGTCAAGCCATAGGTGCCCCTCTATCCAAATCGCTTTTTGAAAGATGAAATCTCCGAACATTATTACCTATCGAATGGGTGACAAATCTCAAGAACATCCCAGTAGCCAAAATTATCTTCCAGCATCTTCTTATTTGCAAATTCCTCCCAACTGTCAAAAAATTCTGTGCTTGGCCACAAATAATCTCCTGAATTGCTCCACATTAGATGTACTACTGCAAGTTTACCAGAGCCTACACTGATCAGAATATCATCATTTGCAGAATTGCGACCAATGGGTAGTAGCAGCAAGCCCAAAGAGGGTGTGTGAAGGCGTAATTTCTTTGACCAGTTGTTCTTTGAAAAATAAGATTTCGGCGTTCGGAATTTCCTCCCAAGTGTAAGTGTCCCTAAAAAACAGACAGTTTGAAATTAGAGAATAAACCTTAATTTTAAACTGATGAAAAAGACTAGATTCACAGAGACACAGATCGTTTCGATCCTCAAACAACAGGAAGCTGGCATCCCGACTAAGGAGATTTGCCGACAACATGGCATTTCCGAAGCCACTTTTTATAATTGGAAAAGCCGGTACGGCGGCATGGAAGCATCTGATGTAAAACGCCTCAAAGATTTGGAGGAGGAGAATTCCCAGCTCAAAAAGATGTTTGCAGACCTGAGCCTGGACAATCAAATTTTGAAGGAGATTTTCGCAAAAAAGGGCTGGGCTCTGCCGCAAAAAGGGAATTGACTGAGGAGATTGTTCGAGAGCACGACATCGCTGTGAGCAGAGCCTGTAAAATCGTTAACCTTGTTCGTTCGCAATACTATTACAGCAGTAAGAAAGATGATTCTGAGGTGATTGAGTCGCTTCAAGACTTGGCCTTCAAACCACATCGGCGGTCCGAATCTCTCATATGGTTTCAGGAAGCTTTTTGCCTACCTGCGCAGATCTGGTAAGCCGTGGAGCGGTGCGCCGCTGCGCTCATAAACGAGTTCACCGCATTTACCAAGCTTTGAAGCTGAATAAGAGGCGAAAAGGTAAACGTCGATTACCCAATCGGGTTAGGCAACCGTTGGCTCAGCCAGCGCAGGTGAATGAAGTTTGGAGTGTCGATTTTATGAGCGACAGTATGGTTGGCAACCGCAAATTCCGAACGTTCAACGTCATTGACGACTGCTCACGTAAGGCATTGGCAATAGAAATCGATACTTCACTTTCCGCTAAGCGGATCATTAGGACTTTGAACCGTATAGGTGAAAGCAGAGGGTTCCCAATGGTGATCAGATCGGACAACGGGCCGGAATTCACTTCCGGAAATTTCAAGATCTGGTGTGAGGAAAAAGGGATTGAAACCAGATTTATACAGCCAGGCAAGCCAACGCAAAACGGCTACATCGAACGATTTAACCGACTGTATAGAGAAGCAGTGCTGGACGCCTACTTATTTTTTGACCTTGATCAGGTTCGACAATTGACCTCAGAATGGATAGAAGAATACAATCAACGAAGACCTCATGAAGGACTTAACAATATGACTCCTTTGGAGTGGAAGTTAACCAGACCTCTCGCGTAAAGGGAAAAGCTACATGCATGAAAACGTATCTGAAAGAAGAACAGCTAAAATCCAACTTGTCCCTTGGCTTTCCTATCGAGCAATGGTTAAGTCATTACAAAGAAGAAGACTACACAGTTATCAGATGGCTAAGAATCGACAAAGAAAAAGATCAAAATTATACCTTGGCGTATTTTGAATGCTTTGACGAAGGCAATGAAAACGCATTGGATATATACGAATTTTCTATGCTGAATCCAGATGAGCCATTCGGGGTATTGACCCAATTCGATAAGATCGAAGATGCCCTCAATTTTTCTGAGAACTCTTACGGAGCTTAGATTGAAAAATATGTCTCAGCTGGAATGATTCAGGAAGAGTATCATGATTATCCTCGGCAATACTAGCTACAAATAAACTGTCTGAAAAACGGGGTACTTACACCTGGATGGAAACATCGGATGGAGTTGCAAATTGAAAATATCAGAAAGGGGAAATTCTAATCTTGGTACGCTCTAATCTTCCTTGCGGTTGCCATTCGAGTCGTCATCAAGTTGGCTGTGGCGAGGTGGACTATGAAAATTAATTCGTTTTGAGAGACCGGTAATTATGACTTTGTAAGCTTAACGACATTTTAGAGGATGCAGAATTAGGTTCGAAAAGAACATGCGCACCGAAATAATTCAATCGACTGTATTATCTTTCAGAGACTAGGTAACTGCAAATTCAAACCATATCAATGAATGAAAAATGTGATTGTTTTTATAACCATACTATGTGTGCTGAGAGAAAACGTTCTCGCTCAGGAGGTTCTATTGCCTATCTCGCTCTTATGTGATGACGTGCGGAATTCGCCGTTTACGGAGATTCGCACAATAGACAACAGGATAGACACTCAGCTACTTGGTTATGTTCACAAAGGCATTTCAAACAAATTCACCAGGGTGAAATATGAAGGAGATCTGGTCGATACCTTAGGCCTATTCTTTAAAAATCCAAGCCCGAAATCACAAGGCGGTGGCAAAGTCCTGGTCTTAATGCTAAATGAATTATTCATGCATGAATCGGAAACGGGGCCTGGAAAATTGAAGTTGTCCGTGCGGTTATTTACCGAGTCGAAGCCGGGCAGGTTTATGGAGTTTCTCGCGATAGACAGCATTTACCGCGCCAGAGGCCTGGACGTTACCAGAAACCTGCTTGGTACAGTTGACGAGGAGTTATGTAAAATTTCGAAAATGGCCTCATCGCACGATTTCAATATCGTCGATCGTAAGCCTGACTATTCGCTTGACGACTTATACCACCTTGATAGCCTCGAAAAGCAGCATATTCCTATGTTTGTGACAGATCGTCCGGTTAGTGGAATCTATAAGGATTATGCGCATTTCAAGATGAATGACCCAGACATTAAGACCGAAATGGTCATTGACACCACTAACCCGAAGAAAGTAAAGGTTTACCGTATCTATAAGATGAAAAATCGAAAGATCAAATTTGAAGATTTCACTGTGTATGCCGTTTCTGACGGACAAAGCGTGTTCAAAGTAGTCTCATCCGGCGATTATTTCGAGATTAAAAAGAATGGTCTGGGCCTTTACTACGACAGAAAAGGGTCCTATTCAGCTTTAAAAAGTGATATTCCTTATTATTACCCGGGCGGCGGTGCAATAGGTGGTGCGATAGCAGGCGGCATCATCGCTCTCGGTGCGGGTGGCGACGATTCAAGGATCAGTACGCATGTCTACCGGTTTTTCATAAATCATCGGAGGGGCAACTCAGTTCCTTCGGCCATCGTTGGCGATTAACAGGTCATTGAGTTCATTGAACATCTTGGAATTGAAGACATAGCTATGATAAATTGAGGCGGCCTTTTTTCCGCAGCACATCACCATTTTTTTTGGAAACGGTAAAAGGGTATGGGCTTGAATGACTATTACAACTGGCCTCCTATTCCGTGCTTTTGGCCCCGGAGCCGGATGAAGCGAAAAGAATTTCCCTGACCCTTTACAGGCCAAACAGTTGGGCGGGAGGATGATTTCCTGTCGGTCCGCGCCGCAGATTTTGGCGCGGCATTGCCCGCGCACCTGTAATGTCCTCATGTTGCTGGCAAAGCTGGCGCAAGGGCAGGTTGCTTTATAAACCTTACCCAGTTCACAAAGTCCTGCAAATCTTCCAGTGCCTTTATGTCGGTAAAGTATTCATCATTGATTACCTTCAGTGATTTGAGCAAAAGCCAAACTGCTATGCACAACATCAAAATACTGCAACAAGCCTTCCATTGAAAAGAGGGAACTTTGTTAAACGCCATAACCATTCTGTTGAGCGAAATAAGGATACCCGGCACTGAGAGCACAGTAATTATATTGATCAACAACCGTGCGGGAGCGGCCTGTTTTTCTATTTCTTTGCCCAGCAGCGTGTGAATAGCTTCCAATTGCTTATCATCCCAACCCTGCCTTTGAACAAACTCCTCGAAGTTCCGATATGGGTGATCGGTAATGTCCGCTTCTGTGTATATTTCCTTTTTGGTCAGCAGATCGATTCTGTATGCCTCTATTCTTTTCTTTTTGAATGTAGACATCAGCCGTAGCGATATGAGAAAAAATAGCAGCGCGGTTGTCAGATAGATCATCCCGTTTAGAAAGCTACCATCTGCTTTTCGGGTGACATTGGACAATTCCATAACACTCAGGCAAAGAAGGAAGGAATACAAAAGGATAAAAAACAAGACAATCAGCTTCTCGAAAGACCGATAAGGAAGTCCCATAGTGCCTTTGAAAGCCAGACGTTGCCCGTACAAAGTCAGTAAAATGCTTATCATAACAGGAATTGGGCGTACATAAATTGAATTTTTAGGAGGCTGGCCAACCCCATTTTGCCAGCCTTCGGGGCAATATATACGCTGCCATGCTGGATTGCAAGCAATCGCAACTCAACCCGCATTTCGTATTCAATGCACCCGGTCGGCTGCAAGCGCTGATCAATCAGAACGATATCGACCGGGCCAACAATTACCTCACTGGGTTCAGCCGCCTGCTGCGGAATACGCTTCAAAATACGGGGTGCGAAATGGTGCCCCTCGATGTGGAAATGACGAATATTGAAAATTACATTTAACTAGAACAACTCCGTTCGGCTTCCGTTACGAAATCATGCAATTACGACCGGAAGCTAGTGGATATATTGAAAAGAAATATGATGAGTAAGTAGGCAGAAATACATATGTGCAAAAATATATGCCGCTTTTAGGAACCACATCATTTTAAAGTTTTCTTTTGTATCTTCGAAGCAACAACTCGATGCTTAAAATGCATGAAAACGAGCTAAAAGAATCGGTTACCGTTTCCCTATTTTGAAAGGAATTATAAACAATTGATATACAAGCGTTTTCAAGGCTCAAATTGTTCCCAGCGGGACCACTTGAAGAAACAACAAAAAAGCCTGCAAATCAAACGATTGCAGGCTTTTTTGTTTGCGCCTACTATATCAAGACGTTCAAATATTCCCAAAGTTTTGGTGAGTAATTCGGTGGGTCAATCAGCCTGCAAAAGAAGCCGAGAAATTATCAAACCGGGCCTATGCCAATCTACCTCAGAATTACCGTTGAGAGTGACGCAAAGGCTCTTTCACCTTCACTACCCTGAAATGCTCGATCATCGGTAGGACAAAGTTAAGCTGATCTGAGTACCGACGTTAATGCGGTGATTTCAAAGATGTACTCGCCTTGCCTTTCGCAACATAGGCCTCAGGATCGGCGAGCTACCAGATTGGATTTCAGCTATAACCTCAAAGCCGTAACGTTGATAAAGCGGAACATTCTTAGGATTTGACGATTCCAGATAGGCGATTAATCCATCACGGTCGACAGCTTTGAGTGCCTCAGTCATCAATGCCGAACCAATCCCGATTCCCCGGCAAACCGGATCAACGCCAATCATGGGCAGATACCAGTGTGGCTGGCTTGGATGAAACTTCTCCATCTGCTCAAAGATTGCCTGCATATCTTCTTTTATGTCCTCGCTGGTGGCCTTCTCGAATATTTCCTTCAGAGACTCTTCGTCCGATGAAACGCCAGGCGGCAACCAAAGGGCCGCCCCGGCATGGCCATCAGCAATGTATGCCGTACCCTTTTCGAACGCCCGTCCGCCGAACGCCTTTGCCAGCGAAGGGAAGGTTGCCAAATAATTCACTGGGTCCGAAAAAGACCACCTGGCCATCGGGTCGGCGGTAAACGCTAACGTCAATATGTCGATGACGGAGGTCTGATCATTATTCAAAACCGCTCGTACTGCCATGTCAAAGCCATTTTACATAAAGAATTGCTCCGAAATAACCTTTCCGTCCGCTACGGTGTACACACATAGTTCAGCAAAACTCTCTCGGTCTCTGCCTTTCATTTTCATGTCCATTGTCAAAACAAAACAAAAAGAATTTCCCGCAATTAGCGGGTCTGAAACGGTAGTGCCATGCCGGGATTCCACCATAGCACCAAATTTCTTATCCTTTTCCATCATCGCCTTCAACCCTTTGGTTTCCTTGTCAAAGCCGGGAAATTCAAACGGTTCGATGCTTACCGCGTTTTCTGCATACAGCTCCTGAAGAGCTTGAGTAAATTGTTCTTTGCGGCAATAATCTGCCAAACGGGTTGCAACTTGGCTTATAGTCATAACTATTGATGATTAAAAGTAACAATGGGATTCGCCTAACAGGCTTTCCTTTCAAATCAGCAAGCAAAAAGTGTGCCTACGACTATATGGTTAGTAAATCTACTAACTGTCAGATTAAGTCTCCACTAATACACCTCGACGACATCGCGACTCCAAATTTCTACTGAGCTCTTCTTTTCTCATCAAAGATTACGTTCCTGTTATTTCCCGATACCTTTGATCTTCCAAACAAATAAGTAAGGCCGAGACTGAACGTTTTATAATCATAGTCCGTTTTTACGCTCTGCACAAAATCACTGAAAAATATATCATATTTGCTTACAGACCCTATGAAAAATGACGAGCTAATTATCAAATTATCATTAAGTAATTTCAATCTCGCTCCGGCTGTCATATTTCGTTGGCTGTATGTGTGGATATTCCCGCCGGTTGAGGGAAGTGTCTGGCTATAATTAAGATTCAAACTCAGTTTGGGTGTTGCCTTGAAACTATTGTTAATACTAAATGATGCGGAAGTTCCATTCTGAGTAGGAACGTCTTCTATTTCAGATTTTGAGGATGTAAAGAAAAAGGAGGCGGAGGTGCTATAATCCCACCATTTTAATAGTGCCCGGTTAAATGATATGTAGGCGCCCAGGTTATCCTGAGACAAATAATTTTCTATTTTCGAAATTACCGACGGCCCATTTACTGTGGTGATGGATGAAAATACATCACTACTATATTGTGTAAATGCGCTTAAAGAAAGCATACCTTTATACAGGTAACTGATTTCCAAACTGTTACTATACGACGGTAGCAGAAGTGGATTTCCCACGGAATAACTGTAAATATTTGAATAGAATGCAAAAGGGTTTAAGAAATTCAGACCCGGACGATTGATCCTCCTCGAATAATTCATAGAAATAACATCGTTGCCGGTAGCTTTGTAAAGGACATAGGCTGTGGGAAATAATGCGCCGTAACTACGCTTACTACGCTGTTGCAAAGTCGGCGAGTAGCCATCCATGGTAGTATACTCATAGCGTAATCCCGCTTTGGCAGTCCATTTTTTTGACATTTCAGACTCCATGCTTACATAAGAGGCCAGGTTATTTTCGGTATAATTGAATTCGTTACTGCGCGTCTTATCCAGCAAGAATTTTTCGTTGAAATAGTTATAATATGCCACGTCAGCGCCGTTGTTAAAATTGGCAAATTTAACTCCTGTCTCGACGGTTGCCCATTTATAAGGCAATGTCAGGTCTGATTGAATGGACCAGATATTGTATCTGGAAACACTGTTATTTCGAACTGAGGCATAGGTATTTTCAGATTCAGAAACGAAATCGTTTCGTATTCTCGGCTTGTTTGTAAAAAAACTGACGGAGCTACTTAATTTCTTTCCGGCCGTATCAATCTTCAAATCGTGGTATGTATTCAAGGTCTGCGTGAATAATGGCCTTGAAATGCTGGCTGTTGTATTCAAAACCGAGTCAATAGTATTGCCAGTTTGATAGCTGGTTCTATTGTTCAGGGTAGTGAGCGACTTGCTGTCTGATAAATTGTAAATAAACCCGATATTGTTATTTTTATTCAGCTTATAATCAATACTTAAGCTGGCCTGCACACCTGGTGTAGTCGTTACACGCCGTCCGCTGCCAAGGATCGGGTTCGGCCTATCGACGATGTCGTTCGATTCTTTGATAATACTTCGGTACTTCGATTGGTTAATTGTAAATGAACTGCTGACTTTTTCCGATCGGTAAAAAAGCGCCAGATTGTTATTATAGGAGCTGTATGTTCGCTGTACCAATGACGAACTTACTGACCCGCGCCAACCCAAAGATTCATTTTTCTTCAAAACAATGTTGATCAGTCCGGCATTCCCCTGGGCCTCGTATTTCGCTGGCGGATTGGTAATGATCTCAATTTTCGCCACACTTTCAGATCTGAGTGTTTTCAGATAATTGGCCAGGTCAGCTCCGCTCAAATAAATTATCTTCTCATTGACCATAACCCCCATTCCTCCCTTGCCCACCATCGAAACGCCATTGTCGGACACCTTTAAAAACGGCGCCACCTGCAAAGCCTCAAAGAGGGAAGAACCACTGGCCATGATGGTGTTGTTCAGATTGAATATCCATCGATCAGCCTTTCGTTCAAGAACTGGACGTGTACTGGTTATCGTTACTTGTTTAAGTTGTCTGGTTGATTCGATTAGTATCATATCTGGTAATTGAACCGTCTTGATGTCTCCTAATGTAAGGGCAAGTGACAAACTATCTTTGCTGACTTCCGAAATCCTGATCATATAGCCACCTTTCTCTGTTGCCGTGAGCCTGAAATGCCCCCCTGTATCGGTTTGCGTAACCTGGATCAATTGATTAGTAGCAAGCTGCTTTATCACTACGTTAGCAAACGCGATGGGTTGATGATGGATATCCACGACTCGGCCTTTGATCTCATAGTCGTTCTGCGCAACCCTACGTTCGATCAGGATATTACTTTCGATCTGCCGGAAAGAAAGAAAAGTGTCTTGCAAGAGTTCCTGCAAAGTTTGTTCAATAGTCCTTGTCGCTACGGGCACTGTAAGATTGGTAAATGATTTAATTTCCGCTTTACGGTAATAAAAGCGAAGCGAGGTTTGTAGCTCGATTTTTTTGAGGCCACTGGCGAGGCTTTCATTCCGCAGGCCGATAGTAACCATGTCCGAATGCATATCTTGCCCCCAGGTGACGGTTGCAAATAATAACTGGAAGGTGGTTAACACAATGAAGGTAACGATAACGCTTATACGCATTAGGTAAAAAAATAGATGGCTAGTTTGATTCGATCGCATCGCTGATGCGGTAGGTAAGCTTCTTAGTTGTTACAGCCAGGTCCGTCTATGATGATGCTGCCGTCCGGCTCGACCCGATAAGTGGCGTTGTTAAAAGCGCACATTACTTTTAGTATTTTCTCCAACTCTTCACCATGGATGGATGTTCCGGTAAAACGGCAGTCTTTCAATTTGGCATTACCGAAACTGATCTTCACATCGAAGTGCCGTCGCAATTGCGCAATTGCCTCGCCAAAGCTCACATCTTCAAAATGAAGGTCAGTTTGCTGCCAGGCAATGACCTGCGCGGCATCAACAGTTGCCTGTAAAGCTTCCTCTTTCAAGGTGTTGAAACTGATCTGCTGGTTAGGACGGAGTACACCCAGCAATTCATCACCGTTGGCAACGCTCACCTTACCACGGGTGACCGTAACCTGGATAATATGCTTGCTTTTGTCCTCCTTGATATTAAATGCGGTACCCAACACCTTTGTCAGCAGGTTACCGGTGTGAATAATAAAGGGTTTGGCAGTGTCATGGTGAATATCAAAATACGCTTCACCGGAGAGGTAAACCTCCCTTGTCTGACCATTGAATGTTTCAGGATATTTTAACTCGGATCCGGCATTGATCCATACCCGACTACCGTCAGCGAGCGTGATTGCCTTTTTCTGGTGAATGGGAGCTTGGAGCGCTGTGAACTGTACAGGATTTAAGAGGTTTTGCAGTAACGGCCATTCCAGGTACAAGGTACAACCGATCAGCAGTACTGCTGCGGCAGCTGCTACGCTTTGCCCCCACCAACGCTTTCTTTGCGGCAGCGGCACAACTTTAACCTCGGCCTGTCGAATGGTACTGTTAATGTCACTGAACACGCTGGAAAGCCACTGATCTTTACCTGATTGATCAAGGGTGTCCCATTCCTGATTGGGGTTACCATGTTCTTCCAGCCAGCGTTCCACCAGTTGGTTTTCTTTCTCCGTGGTCTCGCCCTTCAAGTACCGTTCCAGTAAAGCGACTATTTGTTGACGACTCATTTGCTATCCATTTCACAGTAGTCGTTTGAGGCGTCATTCAGTACTATTGGGAAAATGATTTTTTTAGGCAAGCATAGTAACGGTAATCACCCAGGATCGGTAATGCCCATCTAAATGGGGACCATGCGATGCCGTGTTCAGGAAAGCCAGAACATGAATGCGACGGCGGATGCGCCTGCCAATGAAGCCCTTAGATGTTTCAATACCGTAGAAAGCTGGTTTTTTACAGTCTGTTCGGAAATCTGCAATTTGTCGGCAATTTCAGTAATGCTTAAATTTTCTTCCCGGCTCAACAAATAAACTTCTTTCACGCGTGGAGATAACTGATTCAGCGATGTTTCGATAATGTGGGTTATTTCTTTTGCCGCTATTTCCTGCTCAATCGTAATTCCATAGTCGACCGCCAGCGAAGTTACCATTGCTGCATATTCCTCGCGGGTGATGTTCTTCCGAATTTTGTCAATTATGCGGTAGCGGGTGAGCTTAAACAGATATGCTTTTAAATCGCGGTCAACTTTCAATGCATTTCTTTCCTGCCAGAACTTTACAAAAATGTCGTGAATAATATCCCTGCTATCCTCCAAATCAAACAATTTGGAACTTGCAAAACCTACCAGCAAAGCTGCATATCGACCGTAAATTTCAGAAAAGGCATCGCTATCGTCTTTTTTTAAAAGATCGATCAATTGCAAATCGGTTAAGGCTGAATAGGTCGACATGTATTGTTCCTGGTTGCCCGCTTAGCGGCTCACACATTGTATTTTCAATAAGTCTCTATTTATAAATCAGTTAGACGACCGCTCGACCAATCCCAGAGTCGCCATCAACTCCCGGGCCGCCACCGCCCCGGCGCGATTAGCCCCGATAGTGGAGGCAGACGGGCCGTACCCCGGTAAGTGGATGCGGGGTTCTTTCGCGACCATCGTTGCCAGCCGGCCAGACATGATAATGCCACCGGTTTCTTCTCTGGGCAAAACGGATTTCAAATGGTCCAGCGCCCCTCGAAAGCCGGTATTCCATAGAATGACATCGACCTTTTCTTCCCTGCCATCTTCCCATTTAACACCGTTTCGGGTGATCTCGCTGAACATAGGAAACCGGTTCAGGACGCCCCTCCGTTTCATGTCTACGACTTCCGGCGAAAGAGGCAGCCCGGTAACGGAAACGACAGACGAAGGTAGCAGACCGTTTCTCACCCTTTCCTCCACCATCGCCACTGCGTTATGGCCGGCTACATCGTCAAAAGGGCCTTCTCTAAAAATGGGCGGGCGGCGGGTAACCCAGATCGTAGTGGCCACTTTTGAAATCTGGTCGAGCAATTGAATTGCAGATATACCACCTCCCACCACAACAACGCGCTTTCCCTTGAAATAGTCGGCAGTTTTGAAATCTTTTGTATGCAGCTGTTCACCCATGAAGAGCTCAGCTCCCGGATAGGCAGGAATGTAAGGGTTCTCCCATGTACCGGTGGCGTTAATGATACCCAGTGCTGAAAACAGTGTTTTCGACGAGTCTATGTAGAACCGATCGTTGTGAAGGTGCACATTTTCTACTTTCACCGGGCGAAACACCCGGATGCCGAATTTTTGCTCGTAAAGATCGAAGTAATGGGGCACAGCAATGCTGGCTTGCACGGTCGTACTTGGTTTATCGAGGGTTTCTTCGAAAGCCATTCCGGGTAAATCATGGATTTTGTTCACAGTACTAAGCGTAAGCGACGGCCAGCGATATTGCCAGGCACCACCTGCCGCCGAAGCGGCGTCGAGTACCAGAAAATCAGATCCAATTTCCAACCCCAATTTCTTTAAATGATAAGCTGCGGACAGACCGGCCTGCCCAGCGCCGATGACCATGATCTTTGTCTTGTATCGAATCCTATCTGGCATTTATACTGATGGGGCAGCGCCCCTATAACGAATAATCGCATCTCCCCACTCAAAACCTGTGAAGATGCTTCAATTTTTGTATCTTCGAAACTACAAATCGATGCGTCAAAATGCATCAACACTAGCTAAAAAAATCGATTACCGTTTCGGTTACCCATTTTGAAGGGAATTGCAAACAATTGATATACAAGCGTTTCCAAAATTTAAACTATTCCCAGCGGGATCACTGAAAGCGCCTCAAAGGGCGCTTTTTTCGTTTAAAAACGTCATTTTTTCAATGTTTCCGAAGATAAGCATATCATTCTGATTCATTCCAGATCAAAGCCTTCGGTAACCTATTCGGTAACTTGCTTTGCTTACCAAATTAGGTTACCGAATGGACATGTTTGACAGAGGCGATTTTCACCAAGGTTTCTCAAACATCAATGTTTTTCTAACCTGAAACTGTGAGGAGGATGAATTTCAAACAGAACCTGACTGTACTCTTCTGGCTGTACAGGCAAAAAGCAAAAGCAGACGGCAAAGCTCCTATTTATGCCAGAATCACAATTGACGGCAAGTACACCGAAATCTCAACAGGCAAGAAAGTAAACCCAGCGTCCTGGACCGCTGGCCGAGGTAACAGCCCGAAAAGAAGTGAAGTGGGTGCGTCAGATCGTCAAAATTGGGGTTAAGAAGAAATATATCCCTACGAACCCCATGGAAGGCTTTAAGTGTTCAGGTGGCGACGTAGAAGTAATCCCGCTGGAATTTTGGCAGGTCGAGAAAATCCAGCAAAAGCAGTTCACGGTGGACCGGATTTCCGAGGTTAGGGATGCATTCATTATTCAGTGCTTCACCGGCTTTGCCTATCAGGACATTTACGACCTCAGTCTGGAAAACATCGTTCTGGTTGGGCCTAAGAAAGAACGCTGGCTTGTCAAGCACACGGGTAAGACAGAAGTCGGCGAAATGGTACCCATTCTGCCGATCGTTGACCAACTAATATCCAAATAACAGGACCATCCCTCCTGTCTCGCCAATCGCAAGTTGATCCCGGTAAATAGTAACTACCGCTACGACGTGTATTTGAAGGATTGCTCAGCTATCTGAAATTCGGGATGTTAATGGCGGTATTAGAAGGCTCGATACGCATGACGCCCGACATTTCTTCGCTGACATGATGCTTAACAATGCCGTTCCTTTGGAAGATGTCAGCAAGATGTTAGGCCACAGAAGCATTAGGACCACAATGCGATACTGCAGAGTGAGAAAGTCGAGGATTAGCGCGAATGTCGCCCTCGTAAAGAACAAATTGTTTACCAAGAACGGTAAGTTTCGGCAGGCTTGTTAGAAATTATCAGCAAGTGCGATCGGATTGAATTCCGGCCGCACTTGCTGATACGCGGGTCATAGATGAGAGTACCCCAGCCACGAGCGACATTGAACCAAATCCGAAGCTGCACAAAGTGTTGCTTATGATTTTGCGTTTACGCGGCTCTGACCGCAGTAGATGCAGTCCAATATTTTACGATCAGCTCGATAAGGTCCTTGATTTCATGATACTCGGACGGTTTAACAAAAAAGCCTTGGGCTGATTCGCAGTAAGCATCGATGACATGCTGATGATTTACTGATGTTGTTAAATACAGGTAGGGCACACACTTCAAAGCTATATCTGCATTTTTCTTCAATTCAACCCGAAGCTCTAAACCATTGAGTCTTGGTAAATTTATATCCGACAGAATTAGAAAAGTTGGCTCGGAAGGACTGTTCAGGTAGAGCAGTGCGGCATGTCCATCGGGAAAATAAATCCTTTTATTGGGAAAATTGAGCTCCTTAAAAACTTCTTCCAATACAAGCTGATCATCCGCATCATCCTCTATGATAATGACAACACCGGTTTTGTTCATGCGTTAGAAGGGTTAGAAAATCTAGATATTAAAAGAATCGTTCCTCGCCGATTGTCAATAACGAACAAAAATGTTTACCGAAGCTACTTTATAGATATAGTCCAACCCTACGCTCCGTTCGTAGGCATTTTGTTTTTCATCCCGGCGCCACGCTTTTCTTCATCACAGCAGGAGTGTCACTGATCAAACTGCCGGGCATCGATTAACCCATTCTTTCACGATGAATGATATCCGCAGTAGCTCAGATAAAAAATAAAATTGTATTGGTTGACGACCATGAAGATTTAGCCGCTATCACCTCCCTGCTTTTAAACTTCTGGGATTTGAAGTTGCCTTTTGCCATGGTGGTAGATTCACCATTCTATCTGTCGCGAATTTATGGCTTGGCCATACGTTTCTAAACTCCCATTGTCTTAACGTTTTTGAGATGAAACCTTTGTATTGTAATTCGAAAAAACAGCGACGCTTTCTATGGCTGTTTTTATCCAGACCCCACATACTTTGTGGAAGCCACTCGCTTTTCCGACAGGTTTCATGCTCAGAACGTAATAGATTTCAGGGTATGTTTTACCGAACTTCCCCCAATCCCCCGTCCGACTTTAACCTTTGGCCGGCAACAAACCCGAATTCGAGCGTCGTAGCCTTACAATCGCATGTAAAGTGACTAGTGAAAACTTACGTCAGGTTACAGATGTATATTTTTTCTTTTGTTTAAGATAGTTATAGCCATTTAAGTTTCCTATCTTCCTGAATGGAAAACAAACATCTAGTAGGGTCGGTGGTCTCGTTATTAACGGATCCCAGGAAGCGGTTGACGGTCAAAAGGTATTTGAAGCGTATTTACTATTGTGAAGAAATTGGCGACAGTGATAAAAAGATGTTGGCCTTTTTTGAAAGGGAGTTGATCCCTGTTCCATTGAACTGATCGATTGAATAAGACGGTGTCCAGCGAGCCCAAATGCAATGTGCTAGGGCTCGCTTTTTATTTCCTGCTGGCCATCTGCCTATGACCTGGCCTTTCGAGAATCTTAATCTGTGGTTTGGTTTTTGCCTTAGAAGGCAACCCATTAAACCACTATCCATAATGAATATAGACGGAGAAATCATTATTATTGAAGATGACGAAGAAGATAGAAACGTGCTGGAATACGTATTTGAAAAGCTAGGCTATTCCAATAGAAGGGCCTATTTCGAGGACGGAGCGTCGGTATTAGCATATCTGGAAGCCCCATATACCGAGCCTTTCCTGATACTATCTGACATCGATCTTCCATATATGGATGGTGCCGACCTTAACACCCAGCTAAGTACCGACACCGAAATAAGGCGAACAGGTATCCCATACCTTTATCTGACGAACGGGTCAACTCACAAGCTTGTCATCGATGCGTATAGCAAATTGGCACAGGGCTTCTTCATTAAGCCCAACTCACCAAAGGAGCTTATTTCGACACTGAAAGCCATTATCGATTACTGGCTGGTATGTGCAATCCCTTCCTGAATTCCTGCGATCGATGTGATGATGGCTGTTAGCATTGAATCCATACCCATCGGCCTGTATCCTACTGGCTCAAAGGGGGACCTACTTATACGACTCCCCTACAAGCCCCCGACTGCAGAATTCGGAAGACAGGAATGGCAAAGCAGCCTGGACAACAGTTCCTCCCGACGGATTTGTACTCACGGGTGAGGTTTCGATCTGCAAGTCACTTTCAAATTCGCGATGTTTATTGGATTCGCAAGTCGTCAAAGCTGTGTGTCAAATTCCTGCCTTTGATGTGGAAGCGGACGGGGTTTATACAGGTTCGCGATAGAAGTGCTCTTCCGACGCCGGTTTGCGATGGCCGCGAAGATAGGGCTCGTGATACTGCTGATAAAACTGCTTTCTGAAATCCTTATACGATTTTACGGCGCCAATCTTGTGCATCAACCAGATGTAGTACCAGGCTAAATCTATTTGATAGGGTTTGAATCCACTTCTCGCGCTTTTGGGAAACAGGTGGTGGTTGTTATGCCACTCTCCCGCTACTATTCCTGGCCACACCTGGTTCACAGAATTATCGTCGGTATTAAAATCAATCCCCTCGCGCTGCACGTTCTGTCCTTTACCATGCCCCTCATAATTAAATGTCCTCACACCGACGGCCCAAAAGCCCGCGGCTCCGAATAATGTGCAGGCCAGTGCATGTCCGCCCAGAAGAAAAAAAGCAGCATACCAAAATGACCAATTAACTACCCAGCTCAACAGGCCTCGAGCCGGACTCACGTAGGAACCCCACTTCAAATATTGGGCATAAGTATTCCCTGCTACCCCGGTATGTTTCATCAGTAGCTTTACCCGATTGTAATCAGCCTCTGAAAGGTCCTGGGCAATCGGCTGATGATTGACATCCGCCAGAAAGCAATACAGAAAACCAGCCTGAGCATTATAAGGATCGCCCGGTTTATCTGATTTTGCGTGATGCACATGGTGGGATATGACATAAATCTCCTCTGGGATCATACTTATTGTCAAGTTCTGTGTGAAAAAGCGCCAGAATTTGTTTTTGAATTTGTAAGCGCCGTGCGTGCAGTACCGGTGGTGCCAGATCGTCCCGTGCGTCCCCATGATAATCATACTATAGACAAAAGCAGCGGCAAGCAACCCTAAACTGAAAAACTGGAAAATGAACAAGTACAAGAAAGGTACCATCACGGCTACTTTTGCCCAGCTCATCACTGGGAGCCAGTTTCGGCGGTCTGCAAATATGTTTAAACGCGAAAAGAATTCTCTCAAGATTTGTCCGCTGCTCGGCTTGACCAAGTTTCCTTGATGATCCTTCCATCCGTAGGAAGGCGGCCTTAAAACTGCGTCAATAAATGCCATAATGAACTGTTTGATATATACTGAATAATTTAAGGGATTTGCTTAGGCGATCGCATCCTGCAAGCCTGGCGCATCGAAGCATTCCAGGCTGATGAAACGCACAAGCAAAGCGGTCAAAAATATTTGTTCTCCTGGTGTTTCCGACCAAATTCTCCGGCAGTCTTCCTGGCAACCGGGCTGACTCCGGATAGTGTACGCGGCGGACTTAAGGGAACAAATGAGGCACAATCTAGTAATTCAGGTTGCCGATGTACCAAACGAGCCATTTATGTGGCAGAGAACTTAACTGTTGCTTCCACTTGGTGCGTTGGATAATGCTGGCTGATAAAACTACGACCGTTAAGTAACGGGTAGAGCTTGCCCTCCTCTGATTGCACCAGTTGAAAGATGACTGCCAGAACGAGCCCGGCAGCAAAATGGACTGACAAAAATCCAATCCGCTTTTTCGAAGTTGGCAAGAACAGACTTCTTTCAAGGGAGGTAAGCGTTGGAAAGAAGTCGCGCGAATCTGTGTTAGAAAACTTTATCTTTCGATCAGACATTGGTGGTATGAGTTAGACTAGGCTTTTATTGTAACATCTGTTGCGAAAAAGCCCCTCTCGTTCTGCCTGCGGACGAACGCAACTCGTTCTTGTTCTTTGACCGGGCGTGGTAGTTCACTGGAATGCACAAAAACGCGTTGGCCCGTCAGGACATCGGTGATGAATCCAAATCCCTTCACCTGGTCAAAATATTGGATTTGGCCGTCTCTGGCCGACTCCATATCAGCCGCTTGCTCCGCCTTGGGAACAGTTTGAAATACAATCTCGTCCAAATGTGCAGATTTTATGGAGGATCTGTTAAATGGAACAGGGGACAGATTCCCAAACTCGTCCACATACATATACATTTCTTCAAGGGGTTTGCCCTTATCGTTGTTCTTCCTGCGCATTTCGGCCCGTTCGGCCTTGTCCTGCCTTAGCTGTGCCTTTTTCTTTTTCTGCTCTTTCTTTGCCTGATTGTCAGCCATGTTTTTGAGTTAATTTATGTTGTACTCATAGGTTAAACGCCCTAATTTTCAGAGGCTTCCGACGAGTGACCTGAACCGGCCTGCCAAGTAGCTTGCGACGCGACAGGTCAAAAAATGTTTGCATACTCTACCCACATGTAAAAACAAATAGGTGTGCAGTTTTGCAGCAAAGAAGATATAGCCCTGGAATCCGTTAAGATCAATTTGGCTAAGTGTGTGGTGTTTCCCAAGGCCATATTTCTAATGCTGTATGAGCCGGGCGGTTAATACGATGGCTATACAAGCACACTCAGCTTTTTCAGCGAACATTTGCATTGCCCTATTTGTCATATACTGCTCACTGCCCGAATTTCACTTTCGAAATAAGCATGTTCTTCACCTGACCCACCGGTTTCCGTCCAATAATAGATTCTGGCATAGTATCGCCTGACGACCATTTTAACGGTTGGCATTGCCAGGCTAAAAACTAGCTCCCCAATTTTGTATTTGCTTGTATGTCCTCGTTCGCATTCATTGGATTTGTGTTAAGGGATGAAGTATGACAGCTATTGCTCAAATTCTCTCCGTCGGCGCACAGACCTTCCAGCGGTTATGTGACCAAAGCCAATAAGCGGGGGCGGCAAATATGCTTTGTTCCAGATTACGGAAGTAGGAACTGGTAACACTCATGGGCGCGCTACTATCGGCAACGTCCATTTCCGCGAAAGTAAATTCGTAGCTGAACTGCGCTGTCTTGTTTGAGTGAACATAGATCAGAGATGCTCCCGACAAAGCGGCAATCCGCTCGCCACCAGTTTGTACAGCGGTAAGCTGGTCCAGAAATGGCAAATAGAATTTATGATTCCCGGGAGCGGGGCGCTGATCACCAATAATAACGAGCAGTTTTGGGAGCGATTGCTTTACGAAAACAGCTATCGCAGTTCGGTAAAAATTAGTCTTGCTGATCAGATTTACCCCAAATAGTGATCTCAGCCTGATCATAAGCCTATTAATCCAAGCGACCTTAATGGGCGAAAATGCTGTGTATACCGGATAGCTGGTAACTTCGGGCAAATTGATCAGATATTCCCAGTTACCGTAATGGGACGCAAACAAGACCACTTTCTTGCCTTTACAGAAATAATCTTTCAGCATTTCAGGATTCGTGTAGGTGGCCAGGCTTTTCCGTAGTGAAGCAGGTGCCAGGTAAAACAAAAATGGCTCGATCAAAAGGTCTGCCATATGTCGGTAATAACTGTTAGTCAGACGCTTCAACTCTGTCTGCGATTTATCGGGAAAGCAAGCCATTAAATTGGCATAAATCAGATCCTGCCGGTATCGAAGCAAAAAACGTAGGCTTAGGTAGACTGCGAATGAAATGTATTTGGCGCAGAACAGGATCAGATGGCGTGAAACGAACTTTATCTGCGGACTCAGGCATTTGATTATACCCGAAGCCGAAACTCGGCAGTAATTTTGAAGGTGAGCCAATTGCCTGATATTCATATGGATGGCTATTTAAGTAAATGCCCCCCCGAAGACCGGACAACACAAATATTTAAAAACAAAAATTCCTCCGTGATCGGGAGGAATTCAAGCATATTAACTACGAAAGGATTATTAGATGACGCTTACATTCACAGCATTCAATCCCTTTCTACCATTTTCAACATCGTAGGACACATTGTCATTCTCACGGATATCGTCATTAAGACCTGTTGTGTGAACGAAAATGTCATCGCCACCGCCATCCGGAGCGATAAAACCGAAACCCTTGGTCTCGTTAAAAAACTTTACCTTGCCTTGATTCATAATATTATTTTAAATATTCTGTAAATTTAGAATAAAATTTTGAGACAAAAAACTTTTATCGAATATTATAAAATTTTATTTTATTGCCTTACAATCAGTAGCAACATTATAGTCCGGGTCTTCGATGAGATTAACGTCAATAATAGGCTCGGCATTTTTCAACAGCCGTCTGCAATCCGCACTCAGATGCTTCAGGTGCAGCACCTTGTGATAAACTGACGGGCATAAAACCTGCTGCTATACTGCAGCAAAAGCTCAATGTGGGTGATCATCACTTCGTGGCTAAAATGATCGATGCTGCTTTGGTATTCTGCCTCTATACTGCCAAACAGGTCCTTGATCTTCGCCTCTTCCTGCTCTGACAGATGAAGGGCTTCGTGGAGCAAACTTAACGCCCATATGGCCCAATCCGCCTAGACCGACCACAGCCAGTTTATGTCCTTTACCTACATTCCATCTCTTTAGCGGCGAATAGGTCGTTATCCCCGCGCAAAGCAATGGCGCTACTCCGGCAAGGTCGAGCTTTTCAGAAATGCGACGCACGAAGTCTTCATGGACAAGGATGGTATTGGAATATCCGCCGTAAACAGGCAGGCCGTCGTGGCCCAGATTGTTATCGGTTTGCACCGGGGCGACGCTACAAAACTGCTCCTGCCCGTTCCTGCAATCAGGGCGCTCCCTGCAGGAATCCACCATCACCCCTACGCCACCCAGGTCACCGACACTGAACTTTGCGGCATGGGCACCCAGGGCACTGATACGCCCCACAATCTCATGGCCAGGGACCATTGGAAATTCCTTCAAACCATTCGTTACGGGTCAGGTGAATGTCGGTATGGCAAACCCCGCAGTATAGTATTTCGATCTGTACATCGTGCGCGCCGACTTCGCGTCTTTCAAATTGCCAGGGCGCCAGTGGGCTTTCTGCCGTTTGCGCCGCATATCCTTTTGCTGTTATCATAGTATCGTTTTATGATACAAACTTAGGAAGCAGCATGTGGCCGCAATTACCCAAATCCGGTTAAAAGGTATCCGAATTTTTCAATGCTGCTAAGCCTAGGGGTATGGCTACAATATATCAAGATCGCGGGCCACATAGTAGCTTGGCACCAATGGCCGGAAGCCGGTTTTCGTTCGAAGTTTGGAAATATCCTGAACGCCTTGAAAAGGGTCGTTAAGCGGGCCTTCGGTTCCATTAAAGGTATCGGCTGCTTTTCCGACAGAATCAGCCAGTTCGTACAAAGTGATTGGCGCGTCGTCGGCTACGTTGAAGATCTCTCCATCCAACCCCTCGGTGGTGAGCAGTAGGACCAGCGCCTGCGCGACATCCAGGTGATGTACCATATGCATGCGCGATCCTGAATGCATGTTCAGCTTTTTAATATATGGGATTATTTCGGCAATGTGCGGGTCTTTATCACCGTAAACAAAGCCAAGGCGCAAAATACGGACGTCAAATCCCTGGTTTTGGTGCATCTCTAACAATTCCTTTTCCGCGGCGATCTTACTGGAAGAGTAAGCGCGCGGATCGTTGATGTCTACGTGTTCGTCTTCTTTTGCCGGGCGGTGGTATCCCGAACCGTACACATTAGAGGTACTGGTAAAAACAAATCGTTTGACACCAGCTTCGTATGCTGCCTGCGCCAATGCGATACTTCCCTCGCGGTTGGTTTTGATGATACCTTCATTATCTGTAAATGTCCGAAAGAGCGCGGCAAGGTGGATCACGGCATCCATGCCGGCTACCGCCGCCGGCAAGGTTGCTGGCTCAAATAGGTCGCCGGTTATAGGCGTCGCGCCGAGTTCGATCAAACTGCCGGCCTTTGCAACGTCCCTGACCAATATCGATACGTCATAGCCTTTGGCTATCAGACGTGGCACTAAACGGCTGCCTACTTTTCCTGTCGCTCCTGTTACTAAAATTTTCATTGTTGCATGATTTAATAATGATACCGCAAAATTAGGCCGCAGCCCGGCGGACAGCCAATCAATATCAAACCAATCACTATGATTTTCAAACCTTGCGAAAAGTATTCGGTGTGCTGCCGGTCAGCCGTTTGAAATAGTTATTAAAGTAGGCTGGGTATTCAAATCCAAGCGCGTAAGCGATCTCTGCGACGCCCCAGTCACTATGTTGCAACAGTGCTTTTGCTTCGGCAATGATCCGTGCCGATATATGCGCCGAAGTCGTTTTGCCCGTCGTTTCCCTGACAGACCGGTTCAAATAATTGACATGTACATTTAAATGCCTGGCATAGTCTTGCGGACTGCGCAAGCGGAGCGGCTGGTCGCTGCGTTCTATCGGGAACTGCTTTTCGAGCTGTTCAGCAAAGAGATGTGTAAGCCGACTTTCGCCATTTCGGGAAGAAGCGCTATGCTGCGCGGGCTGTATTCGAAGGGCCTCGTGGATGATGAGCGCGATGTAGTTTTTGATCAGATCGCCCTTGTAAAGATAGTCTCCATCGTATACAGACAGCATTTTCTCAAAAAGGCCAGTCATAAATGCGGCTTGTTCAGCATTCAGGGATACGACTGGATTTTCACCGACCCTGAACAGCGGGGAGTCCTGTAAATCGCGACCATTGAGGAAGGTTTCAGTAAAGATACAGGCGTAACCACTGGTACGGTTGATGCGGCGGACAAGCGCGTGCGATACTTGCGGGTTGACGAAAAAGAGCGCGGTTCCTTTGATCTCCACTAGCTGGCCACCATAATTAATAGTCATGTCGCCATTGACCAAACCCATTTTGTAAAAGTCGCGCCGCCCGGCTTTGACCGGAACATCCGTTGATTCCGGAAGGGCGTGAACTTTAAAACCTTTCAATCGAAGGTCCGCTTTATTCAGTCCGGGTATTTCAATTTGTTCTTCATTCTGCATTTGACAAAGTTAACAAAATCAATCCTTTTCCATCCTTGCATTCATGGCTTAGAGGGAATGTTTTTACGTGAACGAAGCTCTGAATTCCATCGGAGATTGATTGGTTTTGTTTTTAAAGAGCTTGCTGAAACTTTGCGAATGTTCAAAACCGAGCTCATAGGCAATTTCGGACATGCTTAGCTGCGTCGTGGTCAGCCGCTCTTTGGCTTTTTCGATTAATTTTTCATGGATGTACTGCTGCGCATTCTGCCCGATCAGCGAACGGAGCATATCGCTTAGGTAACCGGGCGAGAGGTTCAGTTTTTCGGAAAGAAATTGAACCGTAGGAACCCCGTCGTGAAGGGATTGCTGGCTGTTCAAATAATGATCCAGTATGGCTTCGGTTTTCGACAAAATATCATCGTTGACCACTTTGCGGGTAATGAACTGCCGCTTGTAGTAGCGGTTGACATAGCTCAACAGCAATTCAATATGGGCGATCATGAGCTCCTGACTGAATTCATCCACACGGCTATTGAGTTCCCTTTCCATATTCCTGTAAATCGACAGGATATTTTCCTTTTCCATGTCGGATAAATGCAGTGCTTCATTGGCGGAATATGCGAAATAGCCATATTGCCTGATTTTACTAGCCAGAGGGTGGCCCAGTAAAAAATCAGGGTGTATGAGCAGGATGTAACAATAGGTCCTGCTATTATAATCCGTGCTACCTACTAATTGGTTAGGCGCCATGAACAGCATGCTTCCCTCGTCGAAATCATAGTAATCCCTTCCATATTTCAGTCTTCCGTTGTTATCGGTGATAAAGGTGATTTTATAGAAGCTAAGCACGTCGTAGATCGGCGCCATGCTCGTATTGAAGGGGTTGCGCTCATTGAAATGCACAAGGCTGATCAAAGGATGCTGGGGCTTGGGCAAGCCGAAAGCCTCATGCGTTTCCGGGATCGTTATGAACCGTATCAATTTGTCCTCCTTATTTTTCATCCTATAAATATACCAAAACCCCATGACTGTTTCCAGCCAGGGGGTTTTGGTTTTGTTACAATTACCACGGAACAATGTTGTCTGCTCCCGCATAATGGGCCGGTCCTGTAAAACTCCCTGTCGGCAGGTCTTCGGACAAGGCCACCCTTATTGGCTCGATAGAGCCTTCTTCCACCGTATCGGTCCCCTGGAAATTATTGAGTGCCGTTGCCGTAAAACCAGGACTTACCAGGTGCACTTTGATATTGGTATCCACCAAATCGATGGCCAGTGAAAGGAAAACGCCATTGAGCGCAGTTTTGGATGCCCCATACACCGCGTCGTAAGCCGAGCGGTATGGGTTAGCTGGATTGGCATTCAAAGTGAGAGAACCCAATGCGCTCGACACGGTCACAATCCTTGCCTTCTCAGCCTTCCTTAATAGAGGTAAAAAGGCTTGTGTCACGGCAAGTGTACCAAATACATTCGTTTCCCAAACCGCTTTCATTTCGTCGATAGGCGCTATACTGGCGCGCTGGGCTCCAAGGACCTCTTCCATCGTGCGTCCAGGTGTTCCCGCATTCGAGATGGCCGCGTTATTAACCAGCAACGTCAAGTATCCGGCTTCGCTTTGAATTTGTCTTACCGCCGCATCGATGGATTGGGAATCGGTAATATCCAATTGAATGGCTTTTGACTGCTTTCCAATCTCGTTAGCGGCAGCATCCCCTTTGTCCGGGTTTCGGGCACCAACGTAAACGGTATAGCCTTCATCAGCAAGTGATTTAGCGATTTGGTACCCCACGCCTGTATTTGCTCCTGTAACCAGTGCCACTTTCTTTGTTTCTGTCTGCATATTATTTTAATTTTTACACAGCAAAATTCCGTCATCGTGACACAGCGCTTGTAGCCGAAACAGGAAATGTTGTAGCCAAATTGAAGGTGCAAGTCTATCGCTTGACTTTTATCAACACAATTCCTTGATTTAGATCAAAGGCAACTGCCACAGATACCGCTAGTTTTGCATCGTACAAAACATCAGCGACATGGAAAATGCAGCACAACTTTTGGAAGACAGCCTCTTAGTTATTTGGAATGATAGAAACACGGAACGTAGGTTGCAGGCCATGCAAAACGTTTACGCCACGGATATTCACTTTTACGAATCTGATCACGGCCTGGCTATTGTCGGTTACCAGCAGATTAACGATGTCATCTCCAATTTACAGGCGCAATGGCCAACAGAGTTTCAATTTGAAATCACCCGGCCCGCAAGCGCAAACCATCAGGTGCAGCACGTAGCGTGGAACCTGGGCATTCCGGGACAACCGCCTGCCGCGAGGGGCATGGATGTGGCCATTATTGAGAACAGAAAAATTCAGTCCCTGCATCTTTTCCTGGATGTTCCCAAGCCCTGAAACAAAGAAGCAGCTATTTGTAGATCGTTTTCTTTCGCACCCGGCTGAGCGTTTCGGGAGAAATACCCAAGTATGATGCAATCATACTTTGCGGAAACCGCCTGACGAATTCCGGATACGTCCTGGCTAGCAGTTCATACCTTTCTTCCGCATCCATGCTGATCGCAGCGTGGATGCGCTTTTGTGTGGCGATGGCCCCTTTCCGGTCAATTTCCCGCACCATTTCATCGATAGCTGGAATGGCCGCGCCGAGGTTCTTCATGTCTTCATGCGTGACCAGCAGCACATCGGAATCCTCGGTCATTTCGATGTAGTAAATGGATGGCGTGTGCAAATTGTAGCTCTCGTAATCGCCAAGCCACCACGATTCGACAGCGAGCCTGATAATCGTCTCCTGGCTATTTTCTTTCATCGTATACATTCGCCCGGCACCTTTCATGATGAATGCCATGTATTTACAAACATCGCCTTCCTGTAACAAGTACTGACGTTTCCGGAGGTGTCTGGCTTTAAATGCTGCTGTTATTTGCACCTTCTCATTAGCCGTGAGTGTGTGCGAAGATTTGGATTCGATGTATACAAAAAGCGGTTCGTGGGTCATGCTGCCAGTTCTTTCCGCTAAAAGTAAATCTCTCGGGTTGCATTGACAAATGTCAAGATGAATCTACTGCGTTTGTCAATGCTTAGCCGGAGATGCTGTGCCAATTTTGTGATATCAAACAACAGACAGATCATGAACACAACACAAGCAAACGGCATAGTCCGGCTGACACGTCAGGGACCACCATCAGTATTGGAATACACCACTGAGCAGATTGGCCTGCCCAAGCCGCACGAAGTCCTGATCCGGCATGAGGCGATCGCATTAAATTTCGTGGATGTATTATTCAGAAATGGTAGCTTTCCATTGCAACAGCTGCCTACGACCATCGGAGTGGAAGCGGCAGGTGTGATCGAGTCGGTGGGCAGCGGAGTGACGGGCTGGACTGTCGGCGACCGGGTCGGATACTACTTTTCCCTCGGGGCCTATGCCCAGCAGCGCCTGATCGACCCGCGGCAGCTGGTGAAGCTGCCCGATGATATTACCTTCGATCAGACGGCTTCATTGCTTGCCAAAGGGCTTACAGCCCGAATGCTGGTCAAACAGGCCTACCCCGTCCAAGCTGGTGATATTGTACTCGTACATGCGGCTGCCGGAGGCGTCGGATCGCTTGTAGGCAGATGGGCGAAGTCGTTGGGTGCAACGGTCATCGGCACGGTGGGCAGCGAAGCCAAAAAAGCAATCGTCGAGCCGTACGGACTGGACCTGGTGGTGGCGCTGGATAAAGAGGATTGGGCTGAAAAAATTCATGCTTTCACAAATGGCCGGGACGTCGGTGTGGTGTTTGACGGGGTTGGCAAGGCGACTTTCGGTAAGTCCGCAGCGCTTACCAAACCGGGCGGTACCATTGTGCTTTACGGGTCTGCCTCCGGTGCCCCCGAAATCGATAGCACCTTGCTAAATGCAAGGCGAATTAAATTCTTACAGCCATCGCTAGGACAGTATCTGCCCGATCCAGAAAGCGTTAGCCTTTCAACAGCTGAGCTATTTGATGCCTTTCAAAGCGGCATTTTAGGAAAAGTCACACCAACAATATATCCATTATCCGGAGTAAGCCAGGCCCATCTCGACCTGGAAGCAAGCCGAACTACGGGCTCAGTCATTTTTCGTCCCTAACATTTAACTTCAATACAATTGATTCTTTCAATGTCAAGATTAAAAAATAAAACAGGCCGGGTTAATGTCCTTGGCGTCGCTCACACGGTCCGGACGGCAGTCGCTCACCTTATCCGGGCATCGGCGAGTACGCCGCTACGAAAGCCGCTTTGGCAGCCTATACCAGAAGCTGGGCCAGGGATTTAGGAGGCCGAAAAATTACTATCAACATCATCCAGCCCGGACTCATCGACACCGACATGAGAACCCGGCGAATGGCGCTTTCAGTACTGAAATGCTGAAAGCCGTGGCACTCGGGCATTATGGCGAACCGCAGGATATCGGCGCGGATGCTGCGTTTCTCAGCAGCGACGATGCCTGGTACATTACCGGTGCTACGCTGAATGTGGAGGGCGGGCAAAGTGCCTAGACAACCGCAGTCATTGGGGCGTACTCGCAAACGCCGTCGGGCCGGATGAGATAGTGTAAAAACAACCTAATAGTTGCTGGGGAGCGCTTCCCGGATGCAGGATAGTTACAGTCAGTAGCACCAGCTGGCATGCTGAATTGAAATGATCGTCGTACGTTAAACATCTTTCATGGAGTGCGGCGGGCAGAGAAGGGGGCAAACAGCTCCCGGGCAACTCTTTCGTCTGGTGTTGTGTACTGCGATTCGTCCGCTCGCACGACTAGTCGTTCGATTTCGGACATCCAAAACGGAAATAAAATTACATACCTGATTCATTATCAACATTTTACATGAGATAAACTTCATTGGCACACAATTTGTTTAACAAATGTTAAGAAAATTATTTTTATATGGGAAGATCCTATTTAGGTGAGTTTGAAGAACTGGTACTGCTCACCGTCATCGTGCTTGGTGCCGGAGCGTATGGCGTGAGCATAGCCGAAGAGCTTCGCCAACGCACCAACCGCACCATCAGCCTCAGCGCTGTGCATATTGCATTGTACCGGCTCGAAGAAAAAGGCTTTGTCACCTCCGAAATGGGCGGTGCCACCTTAAGCCGGGGAGGAAGAAGAAAGCGGCTTTTCATGATTACTACGGCAGGACGAGACATGCTGACCGAAATCCAGGAGATACGAAACCAATTCTGGTATGCAATCGTAAACCCGGCACAGTGATGAAAAAGCAAAAACAAGCCATTCCCCCGCGTTTTGCTCACAGATTGTTTAGGCTGCTTTGTCCACCGGAATTGTTTGAAGAACTGGAAGGCGACATGCAAGAGCAATTCGAACTCGACGTAAACCGCGCAGGCGAGGCGGCCGCCAGAAAAACATACTTATTAGAAGCGGTCAAATTCGCGAAACCTTACTATCTGAAAAGACGTGTTGCAGGTCTGTTGACCTCGCGGCGAAAAACGCAAAAGAAAGTGCATCGCTATTCCCCCAAACCATTAAGTACAGCCATGATCAAAAACTATCTTACTCTCGCGCGGCGAACAATTGTTCGCTATAAGTCTTATACGCTCATTAATGTTCTTGGACTGGCACTGGGCCTGAGTTGCGGAATATTGATCTTTTCGCTGGTCAATTACCACCTCGGGTTCGACAAGTTCCATGCAAATGCCGACCGTGTCTACCGGATCACTTCCGAGTTGCATAATGAAACGGTCAGCAAATTTGGCAGCGTGCCACAGCCCATCGGCGCCGCGATGCGGGATGATTATCCGTTTGTTGAAAAAGTGTCGATGCTCATCAGCTTCGGTGGAAACATTTCATTTCCCTCCCGCCGCGATAATCCCAAATTCAATGACGGGATAGCCTATGCCGAACCCGATTTTTTCCATATCCTGGATTTCCCTTTCCTTATCGGAAACCCGGAAGATGCGCTCTCGCAACCCAATACCGCAGTGATTACCGAGCGCCTGGCCGAAAAATACTTCAAAAAGGATCAGGCGATGGGAAAGAGCTTCCGGCTGGACAACAAAACCGATTTTACCATCACAGGCATTCTCAAAAACTTGCCCGAGAATACCGATATCCGCCAGGAAATATATCTCTCTTATCCCAGCATCAAACAAACAACCCCCTGGCTCAACACCTGGGGTGGTATTCTGAGCGCTACCCAGGCATATGTATTACTCAAACCCGGCACGGATGCTTCGAAGGCAGACCAAGCCATGGCCGGTATTTCCACCAAATACTACGATGCGAAGGATGCAAAAATTTTCAAATTTCATTTGCAACCACTTTCCGACATTCACATGAACCTGGAATTTGGCGGCGCCATTGCAAAAAACCAGCTCATTGCGCTTTCCCTTATCGGTATTTTCCTCGTCATCACTGCTTGCGTTAACTTCATCAACCTGGCCACCGCCCAGGCGCTCGGGCGCAGTAAAGAAATCGGCGTGCGGAAAGTAATGGGCAGCATGAAGGGGCAGCTTTTCTGGCAATTTATCGTTGAAACAGGGCTCATTACCCTCATTGCCTTCATTGTCGCCATCGGGTTATCATATCTCGCATTGCCATTTATGAATGAGATGCTATCAACCCGCGTCACACTCGATTGGCTGAAAGACATCAATCAGCCTATTTTTGCTGCCTGTCTGCTCGTGGTTGTCACCTTCATTTCAGGTTCATACCCCGGACTGGTACTGGCCGGTTTTCAGCCGATCACGGCATTGAAAGGGAAGCTCACGCAGAGCCAAATTGGAGGCTTTTCCATTCGCAAGGGCCTGGTCATCGCTCAGTTTGCCATTTCACAGACCCTTCTGATCGGCACAATCGTCATCACCGGCCAAATGCGGTTCAACACCCAGACCGACATGGGTTTCAAAAAAGACGCTATCGTGTTAATGCCTGTGCCGGAGACAAGCCCAGCTAAGCAGAGCGCCATGCGGGCGCGGTTTTCGCAATTGCCCGGAGTGGAGAAAGTCGCTTTTTTGAGCGCTCCACCAGCATCGCCCGAAAACAATTTCGACACTGGTATCAGGTATGCGGGCAGACCCGAGAACGAAAAATTTACCATTTTCTATAAAACCGGTGACCCTGAATACCTCTCTATGTTCGGTCTAAAATTGGTGGCGGGCCGAAACCTGGTTTCTTCCGACACCACCAGGGAATATTTGCTGAACGAAACTGCGGTTGAAAAGCTAGGCGTGAAATCGCCGCACGAAGTAATCGGCAAAAATGTGAATATTAATGGTCGAAACGGGATCATCGTAGGTGTGATGAAGGACTTTCATAGCAAGTCATTTCGTGAGAGAATTGACCCGGTTTGCCTGACAACCCGAGCTGCGGACAATGCGCAATGTGCCTTGAAAGTAAGTAACGGGAACCTGGCCGCAACGCTGGCCTCTATCCAGAAATTATGGAATGAAACCAATCCGGATTACATTTATTCCTACCAGTTTCTGGACGAGCATCTGCAGCGTTTTTATGAATTCGATCAGCTCATTCTGCAACTCATGTGGCTTTTCGCCGGCGTCGCAATCTTCATTAGTTCCCTCGGTCTGTATGGCCTGATTTCCTTCATGGTTGCCCAAAAGACCAAAGAAATAGGTGTTCGCAAAACTCTGGGCGCGGGAGTGGGAAGCATCGTCTGGCTTTTCGGCAGACAATTCGCTCACCTGCTAGTGATTGCCTTCGTTATTGCTGCTCCGATCGGATGGTGGCTTGTGGATAAATACCTGGCCGATTTCCAATACCATATCGAGCTCGACCTGATCACCTTCATCGCTGTGCTCGGAATGACATTTATGATTGCGATTGTAACGGTTGGATATCGGTCCATTAAAGCTGCATTGATCAATCCCGTAAACGCATTGAGGTCCGAGTGAGTCTGGTACTTTCATTTTCCTACGATTTCCTCCCGGAAATGCTTGCCCCAGTTGCGCAGTTCATTCAGCAGCTCGCGCAGCGACATGCCCAGCGGCGTCAGCGCATACTCAACCGTCACCGGCATGCTGTCATGAAGTGTGCGGGTAATCAGTTTGTTTTCTTCCAGAGCCTTCAACTCCTGAGAGAGCATTTTTGGAGAAATGTCAGGAATGTCACGATGGATCTCACCGAACCGTTTGGTACCGTACGACAGCGAAATCACGATCGGAATGCGCCATTTGCCCTGGATCACATCCATTGCGTCGCGGGCAGCTTTAAGCTCGTATTGGCAGGCAGGTTCTGTGCTTTTCATGAATCAGGTTAAATGGGCTAGTTACTTGTCGGTAACTACTTACCCACAGGTAACAACTATCTTTTCGTAAGTTAAGGTAGCTAATTTTGCTTCATTGATCACTATTATTGAAGCAAATCATGAAATATTCAGCTCTTATTTTCTCGCTCATTCTCAGCACGGCGACAGTTGCACAAACCCACAAATCGCGCACATTCCTGCTCGTGCACGGTGCCTGGTCGGGAGGCTGGGACTATGCGAAAGTCGATTCCATTTTCCGGATCAAAGGCGATGTAGTCTACCGCCCCACCCTGACCGGCTTGGGCGAGCGAGTGCATTTATCGAACGCAAATGTCGACCTGAGCACCTATATCTCCGATATTGTGAATGTGATCCGCTACGAAAACCTGTACAATGTCATCCTGGTTGGCCACAGCTTCGGCGGAATGGTCATTTCGGGCGTCGCCGAGCAGATTCCCGACCGCATTGGCCAGCTCATTTACCTCGACGCCATGGTCCCGGACAACGCCCAAAGCGCCCGCGACGTGTGCGGCGAACTTTGGGATAAAATGATGGTCCCCTTCGTAAAAGACAGCGTCATGCAATACCCTTTTGGCCAGGCAGGAGCCCGCGTTCCGGGCGACGTACCGCAGCCGCTCAAAACGTTTTTGGAACCTGTGAAAATCGCCAACCCGCTAGTCCAAAAGATTCCGTCCGCTTTCATCGTCATGACCAAAAACGGGCAATCCAATCCGTTGAATGACAAAATGGGCCTGAATAAAGCGCGTGCACGAGGTTGGAAAGTCTATTCGCTCGAAGGTGGGCACTACGCGATGCGCGAGCAGCCGGCGCAGTTAGTGCAGAAGCTGGAAGAGGTGGTGACCAGCCGTCCGGGTCAGTAGTTTTCTCTTCGCCCCGCCAAATCTGACCGGGCGACATAAATGCCATAAGCCCCTCGTCGAAGTCGTATTTCTGTTGTCCGTAAATCAGTTTGTCGCAATCTCTTTTTAGCGAATCGTTAGTTCTTAAACGGATATTTCAGCCAGATCATCACTAGCGGCATGGCCAGAAATGGAATCTCGATGAGCGCCATTTTGTAGTTCCCTGCCCGAAGTGCGAATGCCATGATCATAAGAATCGACATGGCATTAAGCAAGTTGCCCAGAAAAAATGTGTTGGGTATCAGCAGCAGAATTCCTATCAATAGCGTCAGAACGCCAAGAAACGGAATTACCGGCCCACTAATCCCAAGTTCCGTCATCATTTTCAGGGATTGAGGATTGTTCTTATAATTGAAGGTATCCCATCCATGTTTCAGACTGAGGACAGCGGAGATGGCCAGCAAGGCGAGGGAAATAACATTCTTGATCATAATGTAACGAAGTTTGAAATGTTTGCAAGTGTAACTAACGGTTGCCCGATAAACCGCCGGAAAGCAATTACCAAAATCCCACCAAACATTTTTCCCGTTTTTTGACTCGGTGATAAAGGTAACCGTGTACAGGGCCTTGCAACCGTTTTGGGGGTGAATCTGAATTGTGACACCGGCCTTTGAGGCGTCTCAACGTGCCATGCAATAACAATCGATGTTAGCAGAATGTAGGTAAAAAAGTCTGTTCATGAATGAATCGTCGGCGGTGAATATTTATAAAGTTATAGTGGAACCTCTTTCAGGGTATCACCTATATCAACAAACAGGCGTCCGTCTTCTTTTAGAACCTTCTTTATTTGCAAAGTCGCTCTTCTTTCCGTCTCGGGGTGACGCCCGTCTAGGGCACCTACCCGAACTGCAAAAGCAAGATCGTACTTTTCTTCGCCTGGACTAAGCTCAAAATCTTCAATGGCCGACTGGCGAAACGAAAGCCTGCCCGTCGCCATTTCGTCTTGACTACCCTCGATTGCCAGCTTAATGGCCTTGGCTGAGCGATCGATTCCAAGCACGTACCCTTTCCTGATACGGCTTGCAATCTGCCGCGCTGCCGCCCCGGGGCCGCAGCCAATTTCCAATACCCTGACGCCCTCCTTTAAGGGCAAGGCGTCGACGATGTCAGCGAGTCGTTGAGAGAGCTTGTTTGCCATGTTAATTTGCGTTATCCAGGAACTGCTCGATCATCGGTATCACAAAGTTCACCTGATCCGAGCCCTTTCTTACCGTTGTGATCTCGCCGATGTACTCGCCGTGCACGCCGGGAACGATAGCCAGCTGCGCCCGCTGAATTTGCCTTTGCATTTGCAATGCATGTTCGGGCCTGATCACATCCTTATCGGCGATGATGATCAGCGCCGGCGCATGGATAGATCCTAGCTGCACATCTGGAATGTCTCTAAAATTGAGCACCCTTCTTGCGTCCTTATCCTGCATCGTCTGCAAGCCTGCCGTATCGGGAGTGACACTCAAATAGGCGTCCTTTAACTCCTGTGGCATATTAGCCAGATTTGCCTGTTTCATAAAATCCCAAAATTCAACCGGCACACCACTGCGCTTAGCCAGGGCTGAACCCAAAACGATTTTACCCACGATTTCAGGGTGGCGTATGGCAATTTGCAGGGTAGTAGTTCCGCCATTGCTAAAACCGAAAAAGTCCGCTCTGCCAATATCCAGTTTTCCTAAAAGCGCCGCGACGTCGTCCGCATCCTGTTCAAATGACTCTTCCTTACTCCTGTCGCTGGTCCTTCCGTGAGCTTGCAGGTCGACAGCAATCACTTTCCGGTGCCTGGCAAGCAAAGGAATGACCCTTCCAAATGTAGTTTCAATGGTTGAGCCTCCACCATGGATCAGCACAATTGGCTTTCCACTGCCGTGTATCTGATAATACATTTTAATGCCGTTGACCGGCAAATGCCCGCTTTGAAAACCACCTGTGTCCTTACCGGCAGCAAGATCCTGGTTCCTGTCCGGACTTTGCGTATCGCTGCCGCCACAGCCGGTTAATAATGAGATCAAACCCAAGTACAGAATTGTCTTTTTCATTTTTCCCATTTGATAATGCCTTTAATTCCCTGTCAGATTTCAACCAGCATCGATGAAAGTCTGCCGAGCATTTTGAGCCATCCCTGATAAGCGCCCGTCTTTTGGGCCTCTTCTTCGGATACGGTCTGATAGATAGAGACCTTGGTTCTTGCGTCCACGGATTCAAAAGTTACCGTTGTCGTCTGATGCTCCGGCCAGTCCGGACTTTTTCCGGCCGCAACCGAGCTAACCGAATTACCGGCCGCATCCGACATTATCATCGTAAAAACAAGCCTTCGGTTTGGTGTCACTTCCAGGTAAGTTCCCTTGATCCAGCACTCCCCATGTACCGGGTCAGTTACGCAGGAATGATAGCTGCCGCCGGTCGCGACATTGATGGTCTTAAATTCGATGCTGCAACCATCCGGCGCATACCAGTGCTTTAATTGCTCGGGATCCGTCCAGGCCTGGAAAACGGTTTCTGCAGGCGCGTCAAAAAAGTGGGTAATGAAAAGCTGCTTTCTTTCCGGGTTCATAGCTGTTGTTTCTTATTGTTATTAAGGAATGTTTCAAGTTTTTCAAAGCGGTTCTTCCAAAGTTTACGAGACTCGGTAACCCAGTCTATAACCTGGTCTAGCTGATCCAGGCGAGCTTCGCACACCTGCTGACGACCTTTCTGGCTCATCAGTATTAAGCCGCATTCATTAAGGATCTTGATGTGTTTGGCGACGGCCTGTTTGCTGATGCCGAAGTCCTCCCCTATCTGGGTGATATTAAGTGGCCCCTGGGACAATTTATGGATGATCATCCTACGGGTAGGATCGGCTATGGCCTGGAAAACATCTCTTCTTTCAATCATAAGACAACCATTTGGTTGTCAAAATTAAAAACAACCGAATGGTTGTCAAATTTTTTCTCTATTTTTTTGCAAATGAAAAAGCCCTCCATGGAAGAGCTTTGCAGAAACGGGGGCTAGGGAAACCGCGTATGTATACGGGTGTGGCAGAACAAGAAATTTTTGTGAACTGGTTTTTGAAAAATTCACTCATTTTTTATTTTCGCGGCAATTAGAGTGCGTAGGCCGAACCAGGCTTTGCAACCATTCTTTAATAAATGAAACTTAGTGATAACTTTTATTTGTTAGATTATGTCTCTTTTTTGTCCATTTTTCAAAAAGTACAACACTCATTCCACCTGCGGTTTACTTTTCTTAGCCGCGCTTTCGGTAAATTCACAGGCACAGTCTTCGGGTAAACCAAGCGGAACCTCTTCTTTTCAAACCAACTTATTTAATCTGGAAGCCAGTGCCAACGACCCATTCCGGTATTCGGCAACACTGAAAAACGGGTCTGGCCAGGCAAAAATCTATGCTTTGGATGCGAAAGTGCCCGCAGGCTGGCTGGTATCTTTTCGCACCTTGGGCAGCCCGGTCACCTCGGTCCATCTTGAACCGGGCGCCACGCAGGAGGTATCCGTGGAATTGACCGCAAATCCCTATTCCAAGCCGGGGAAGTATGCCATTCCGGTAACGGCTGTTTCGCCGGTCGACACGCTCAGGCTCAATCTTGAAGCAGTTCTCAAAGGGTCTTACAAGATTGAACTGACAACCCCTTCAGGCCGACTCAGTGGAAATGTCACCGAAGGCAGCATAGAGCAGATCGTGTGCACAATCAAGAACACGGGCACCCTGCCGCTTGCCGATGTGGAACTGACAGCCCAAACACCACCCAAATGGCAGGTCACCTTTGAACCGGCCAAAGTGGAGCGCATAGACCCCTCCGGTTCTATCGAGGTAACGGCCAAGGTGCATGTTCCCGACAAAACGATAGCCGGGGATTACGTCACCACGTTTACTGCCAAAAACCCGAATGCCAATGCTGATGCTGCTTTCCGGATCACCGTTAAAACGTCCTTACTATCAGGCTGGCTCGGCATTCTCGTCATTTTACTTGCCATCGGTTTGATATTCAGGTTAATCAGAAAATACGGTAGACGATAAACAGTATGGAAAATCCTGTCATTGATTTGAAGGGGTTGACTAAATGTTATGGTTCTCTGAAGGCCGTCGACGATCTGAACCTGAAAATCGAAAAAGGTGAAATATTCGGCTTGCTTGGGCCGAACGGAGCAGGGAAGACTACGACTATCCTGATGATGCTCGGGCTTACCGAACCCACTTCGGGTAAAGCGCTGGTCTGCGGAATCGATGCAACTACCCATCCCATTCTGGTAAAGCGCAAGGTAGGTTATATGCCCGACAGCATCGGCTTCTACGAAAGCATGACAGCCCTTGAAAACCTGGTATACACCGGAAAGCTGAACGGCATCCCCGGAAATGAGGCACATCAACGTGCGCTGGATCTGATGGATCTGGTCGGCCTGGGCGATTCGGCCCACAAAAGAACGTCTGTTTTTTCCCGCGGTATGAAGCAAAGGCTCGGTCTCGCGGAAGTTTTAATCAAACGGCCGGAAGTCATCATCCTCGACGAGCCCACGCTCGGCATCGATCCCGCGGGCGTTAAAGAGTTCCTCGGGCTGATACGCGAGTTGAGAAGGGAACAGGGATTGACTGTCTTATTATCTTCTCACCATTTGCACCAGGTGCAGATGGTCTGCGACCGTGTCGGCATTTTCGCTGCGGGCAAAATGCAGATGGAGGGAAATATTCACAAGCTTTCGCAGACCCTTTTTGCCGAAGACTCCTACTCGGTGAGCATTACCGTACGAGAACCTTTACCCGCTTTGTGGGAACACAGCGATGAACTACGAGAGATCCGGGACGTACGAGAGTTGCGCATTACCGAAAACCTTGTGCAGATCGCGTGCACTTCGGATGTTACGCCCGACATTGTCCGTTTCTTTGTCGCCAAGGGACTTGACGTAATGGGCGTCCACAAGAGGGAGTTCGGCCTTGACGAAATTTATCAAAAATATTTTGATAACAATTTAATCGAAAACAATACCGATGAAAAGTCTCGCAGTATTTTCAAAAGGTACCTCAATAAAAAGTAAACACTCCGCAGACCCGTCCAATGCATTTCGGGTGGTGGTCGGTAAAGAAGTGGCGGACCATATCCGGAGTTGGCGGCTTATCTTATTGCTGGCCTTGCTAGTGCTCACATTTTTGGGGGCCTTGTATGTCTCGCTAAGCAATATCAGGAGCGCAGTTTCCAACACGCAGGACCCGGATAGCACCTTTCTTTACCTGAAACTGCTTACTACCACAGACGGTACGATGCCACCGTTTCATGTATTTCTGAATTTTCTCGGTCCGTTGCTCGGGATAGCGCTGGGTTTTGACGCGATCAATTCCGAACAGAATAACGGCACCTTGATTCGCCTGATGGCCCAGCCCGTATATCGCGACAATCTGATCCTGGCAAAATTTGTGAGTGCATTAATGCTTGTTGGCACCCTGTTTTTTACCCTCGTGTTGCTTATGATCGGAGCGGGCTTGTGTATCACAGGTGTCTGGATCGAACCGGTTGAAGTGCTCCGGATCTTCACTTTCGCCATCCTGACCGTGGTTTATGTCGGATTTTGGCTGAGCTTGTCGGTACTGTTTTCCATTGCGTTCAAACAAACGGCCACTTCCGCGCTCGCGGCGATCGGCGTGTGGTTATTTTTTACCGTATTCTATCAGATTGTTGTCAATTTAGTGGTCGGGGCGCTCGTTCCCAGACAGGCTATCCTGACAGAGACCGACCTGGCCGGATATAACGAAATGCTGCTGAATATACTCCGCCTGGCACCAAGCCAGCTGTTTTCGGATGCGACGACCACCCTGCTGATGCCATCTGTGCGAAGCCTGGGTCCTATGACAATGGAGCAAATGGCGGGCGCTATCCCCTCGCCTCTTCCATTTACAGAGAGCCTGATGGTGGTCTGGCCCCAACTATCCGGATTAATAGCCGCAACATTTCTTTGTTTTGCCTACTCTTATTACCTGTTCATGCGAAAAGAGATCAGAAGTTAAAAAGACGCGGCAGAGGCGAAATTTCATACCATAGTGTATGGTCTCTACCCTCTCCTGCGGACGATGAATGGCCGGAATTTTAGCTCAATTCCATAAGCCCGTCGGTGAGCGATTGCCATTGCAGCTTGGAAAACGCTTTTTCAGCGAAAAATCCGACAATCGCATTACGGACTTTGTCGATCAGCGAACCGGTTTCTGTATTAGGTTCAATGTTTCGGTCATACACGGCCGCGGTTACGCGAGCGTGTTCGCGCGTAACGGTGAAAGTACTGGTGGAAGTCTGGGCGTAAAAGTGGGTCGGCTCCGCACCGCTCGAATGCGGGGCCGCCACAGGCCTCACGCGGAGGGCTACACTCTGCACATTCCCGGAATCCGCCTCTTTAATTTCTTCTATTTTTACCCAATCGTACCCGCCGGCTTGCTCGCCCCCGGGACCGGGGATATCAATGCAGATCAGCAGCCCCTCCCGCGCCGCGCCCGGTACTGGGTGCCCGTCCGCGTCGGTCAGCGTAAATCTGGCTAACGCCTTACCAGCACGCTCCTGCCAGCCGTTTACATGCAGCAACCGTGATTTAGCCAAATTGAAAAAACCGATCGCTTCTTCCGGCCCGACGAATGTGCAGGTGCTTTCTGCCGTGATCACATCTCCTTTCTGTTGTCCGGGAATGGCCCCGGTGTAGTTCTTTTCATCCATCTCGCGGGATATTTTAAGGGACTCCGAACCGGGCCCTGAAACGTAGCAGCTGCTAAAAATAAATATGCCAGTCGCCACCTTCTTTCCCACGGACAGCCTGACAGGCCTAGCCAAAAGTATTTAAGCAGGTTCGACTTGCCGCTTTTTTCTCTACTTTGCAATCACGAAATCACTTGCCAGCAAATTCGTGTGGACTTTTTCACGCAAACCGAGCCGCCGGCTACTAACAAAAAACGGCAGTAGCCCACGCCACTGCCGTTCCGTTAAATCTGTTCTGGTTACAATAGCTCACCCATCCCGAACACAGTCAATCCCTTGGCAAATTGTTCGGCTATGGCCTGGTTGGCAGCTTCAATGTATGGGCCGGTGATGGGGTCTACCACGGTGCGTAATGGCCTTGCTCCCTTTGGCGTGCCGATCAGTTTCACAATAGCATCTGCCACATCCTGCGGGTCAGGATTTTTAGCCTGCATCTCTCCGCTCAATGAGGCTACCATTTTGTTGGGTATGTCGGCAATGGCCCCGTACCCTTCAAATACGCCCTGGTCTGACGCGGGGTTGTTCTTTTGCTGCATTTCGGTAGGGAAAGCACCAGGTTCCAAAAGGGCCACATCAATGCCTAAACGCTTTACCTCGTAATGCAGGCCCTCGCTGATTCCTTCGAGCGCAAATTTGGAGGCCGCGTAAATGGTAGCGAACGGGAACGATACGCGTCCGAAGCCGCTGGTCACGTTGATGATCAGTCCGTCCGCCTGTTTGCGCATCGCGGGCAACACCTGCTTAATCATTCGCCAGGGGGCATACACGTTGATATCAAAAGTGGTATGCACATCGGCCGTGGTAAAGCTCTCGGCCACGCCGGTCATGCCGTAACCGGCATTGTTCACCAGTACATCAATAGCTCCTTCATTGGCCAAAATGGTTTCAACGGCCTGTTTCACGCTCTGCTCGTCTGTCAGGGTAACGTCCAAAACGGTCACGTTTTCCACTGCCGCAAGGGCCTGGGCTTTATCGGCATTACGGCCTTTGGTATCACGCATGGTAGCATAAACCTGGTGCCCCAAAGCAGCCACGCTGTGGGCGGTAAGCCAGCCAAAACCACTATTTGTCCCGGTTATCAATACGATCTTTTTGCTCATCTTTTTTACTTTTTATTGAATAAGCAAAGGTTGAAAACGGCAACAAAAAAGCATTTATCATTTGGTAAAAAGCGCCGCTAGCGGATATTACGGCGTATACGGCTCAGCGATTGCTGGGTGATGCCCAGGTACGAGGCCACGTACGAAAGCGGGATACGGTTGATCAGGTTGGGGAACGCTTCGATGAACGACAAGTAACGCGTGGTGGCGTCTTCTGAAACCAGCGGACTGCGCCGCTCCATGGCCAGGGTAAGGCACTTTTTTACCATGTTGGCCTTCATCATCTCCCAGCCGACAATGGTGCCGGATATCTGGTCCCAGCTCTTTTTATTGAAAGCCAGCACCTTGCAGTCGGTAACGGCCTGCACGTATTCGGACGCTACGATCTGCGATTCGAATTTTTCATTATCGACCACAAAGTTGCCTTCGTCCACAAAATAATTGGTGATTTCTTCGCCCCGGTTATTATAATAGCAAAAGCGGAACACGCCTTCCAGCACAAACGCCACATACCGGGGCACCTTCCCTGCTTCGGACAGGTAGTCGTCTTTTTTTAACTCGAGCATTTCGACCTTGCTCAGTAAAAACTCGATCTGCTGTTTGTTCAGGTCGCCAAATTGCAGGATAAGATTTACTAGTGCTTCCATCACTTAAAAATAGTACACATCGCGGGCCATCCATTTATCATATGGTAAAAAATGAGCAGAGGCATGAGTATTTCAATTGAAGGACTGCCGGAAATCCAACGGGCTTTGTTTGGTCTTACTTTTGAATAATTTATTGAAAGACTGAGGATGCTCAAAACCCAATTGATAGGCGATCTCACTGACGGACAACCTGGTCGTAGATAACTTTTCTTTCGCCTTCTCGATCAGTTTCTCGTGGATGATCTGCTGCATTGTTTGGCCGGTCAGCTGTTTTAGCAGGCTACTTAAATACTTGGAGGATATGTTCAGGGCATTGGCAAAATAGCCTACGGTCGGCAGTCCTTCGGAAAGCAGGTCTTCGTCGTTTAGATAGGCTGTTAAGATCTCCTCTACCTTGTCCAGGACCTGGTGGTTGGTGATTTTCCGGGTGATGAACTGGCGCTGGTAAAAACGCTCGGCGTATTTGAGCAGGGTCTCCAGATGCGAGATAATAATGTCCTGACTGAATTTGTCCATATTGGAATAATATTCGGCCCGAATATTTTTGATCAGCTCATTGATCACTGTTTCTTCCTTGTCTGAGAGGAACAGCGCTTCGCTGGTCGCATAGCTGAAGTATTCGTACCGCTTGATCTTGGCGGCAAGCGAAGTGTTCCAAAGAAAGTCGGGGTGTACGAACAGCATCCAGCCCTCCAGACCGTCGGGCACACCGTTTTCTTCACCGCGCAAGATCTGGCCGGGAGACAAAAAGGCCATGAGCCCTTCATCAAAGTCGTATTTCTGTTGCCCGTAATACAAGCCGTCACAGCCTCTTTTCATGGATATCACATACAAGTCGAAAACGACCGCCTCTATACCTGTATCGTTTTTCAGGCCTTTCAGGTCCACGATGCTGATCAGCGGGTGATGGGGTTTAGGGAGGCCCATCAAACGGTGTATTTCCGTGATAGAACTGATCCGGTAGGGTTTGCTGCCTGCCATCCTGCGGGTTATTTAAATTTAAACGGATATTTAAGCCAAATCATCACCAATGGCATGATTAAGAATGGGATCTCCATCAACGCCATGCGGTAATTTCCCGATCTGAGCGCCAGCCCCATGATCATCACAATCAGGATCGCATTGAGCATATTGCCCAAAAAAAAGGTTCCGGGAATGAGCAAAAGTACACTGACCGCTATGGCCACACAAGCCAGATAGGGAATGAACGTTTCGCTGATCCCTAAACTTTCCATCATCTTAACCGACTCCGGATTGTTTTTGTAATGCAGGGTATCCCAGGCATGTTTAAAGCTGAGCGCTACTGAAACGAGTAGCAGCACAGCGGAAATAATGTTCTTCATTGTTCTTCATTGTGTTTCAATTAAGGACAAATCTTGATTTCTTAAACCTAATTCATTGATTGACTATTCAGTTTTTTGAATTTCTCAAATTCTGTGTGCCCCATTTTCATCAATTGATGGGGGATCAAACGGCTTAAAAATTTGATTACGCCGACCAGGAACGGCTTGATCTCAGGCGTATCGTTCAGCAACCCTTTTACGGCTACATTCACCAGCTTATCCACATCCATCATCTGGCTTGGATTCGGTGGCAGCACCCAGTCATTTTGGAGATTGGTGTTCACGCCCGGAGGGACCAGTTCGAATACTTTGACGCTGGTTCTTTTTAACTGCATCCGAAGGGCCAGGGTGTATGCATGAACCCCCGCTTTGGAAGCGCTGTAAACCGGCGCCGAAGAATAAGGCATATAAGCGATTGCAGAGGAAACATTTACAATCGCCGCGGAAGGCCTCCTCATCAAATGCGGTAAAAATTGATGAACCATCCGGATCGTTCCCGTCAGATTGATATCGATCTCGCGGGTGATGTTTGCCAGGTCCTTACTGGCGTCCAGAGCGTCCAGCAACCGCATTTCACCTGCATTGTTGACGATCATGTTCAGATCAGGGAACTGCTGGGTCACCTCTTGATAGAGGCGCTCAATATCTTGCGGATCGCTTACATCGCTCTGAAAGACATGTATTGGGGGAAACGCCTCTTAGTATCATTTAAGGCATCTTGTTTACGTCCCGTGACGATGATTGTTGATCCTTGCTGGGTAAGTTGTTTGACAAGTTCCAAACCGATACCGCTGGTTCCACCTGTGATCAGAATGGTGCTATTCTTTAAGTCCATATTTTTCTCGCTGTTGCTGATGCAAAGTTCAGCCAATGTCGAAGAACGGATGTATCCAAAAGTCGCGAAGTTGTAGCTGAAAGGAAGACTGAGGACTTCTGTTCTTTTACGTCCGATTGGGGTTGTTGCCAAATTTGTCTTGACAATGAATGCGGCAATAGGCCGGTCGGGTGCATCATATTCCTTTTGGCTACGTCAAAAGGCGTTTAGGCTAATTCCGCTTTTTTTTCCTGCTGCAATTTTGCACAAACGAAATCAGGATAAAATGAAACAAGGAAGCAAGATGAAGACCCATGTGCTGGCCCTACTTCTCAGTATAGCGAGCGTGGCGTCATTCGCTCAGGCGACAGGAAATTTCAAAGGGAAAATTTTAGATCATTCTACCAAACAGCCGGTTACCGGCGCCACTGTGCAGATCGACCATTCGCAATTAGGGGCGGTCACCGACACCTCGGGGATGTTCACGATCAATAACATTCCCGCCGGTACTTATGCCGTAACAGTTTCTTATATCGGTTTTCAAACCAAGAATATCAGCGAAGTAGCCATTACACCGGGGAAAACCAATTATTCTGAATTAGAAATTCTAGAAGCGGTAGCCAACCTCAGCGAGGCGACCGTCCGCGCATTCAAGGGAGAAAACAATCTTTTGACACCGGTTTCCACTTTTTTCTATTCGAGGGAAGAAATTTTTAGAAACCCGGGTGCGCAGGGCGACATTATGCGGGCCTTGGGAAGCTTGCCCGGCGTGGTAAGCAGCGGGGCCCAATTTTCCGCCATCGCCGCAAGGGGCCAGGGAACCCAGGATAACGTCTACATGGTCGATGATATGCCGATGTTCAACTTGTCGCATTTGGAGGCGGAGGGTTTCAATTCTGGCTTTAATGATCCCAATGGCGGGCGGTTTAGCATTTTTGCGCCCCGGATTATCGATAATGTGCAGTTCCAGAATGGTGGTTTTGACGCGGCGTATGGCCGAAAATCTTCATCCTATCTTGGATTGGGCATCAAGGAAGGTAACAAAGCAACCTGGTCGTTTGCAGGACAGTTCGATTTGCTGGGGGCGACTTTAATCGCCGATGGCCCGATCTCTAAAAAGACAAGTGTGTTCGCCTCGGGCAGGTATCAGAATTTTGCATTGCTGCAAAGGGTGTTGGACCAACAAAATCCGGTCAGCATCGGCTTTGGCGATTATCTGATCAAAACGACCACGGAGCTCAATGCAAAAAATAAACTTTCCGTCATAGTGATGTATAACCCGGAAAGGCCACGCCGGAGCATCGATGACATCGATTCAAACTACAATATCAATGATGACAACAGTGGTGGCACGATGCTTTTTAATCATAGGGGCAGCAAAGCGCTGGTCGGACTGAATCTGAGGACCTTGATCGACAGCAAAAGTTACATCAAGAAAGTCCTATATTTCCGTACATCGAGGGTGGACAACAACTTTGGCAATTTTACGCCATCGCTGGATGAAGAAGGCATGGTCCTGGACCCAAGGCATGGCAGATACGAAGACGATCTCAGGCGGATTAAAAACAATCAGGCCGAAGTAGGTTACCGGTCGGTCTATACCAAACGCTTCAATAAACTAACCCTAACAGCAGGGATTGACGCTGCTGTGGTGAATCTGGACTACGAAAGGACCCTGAAACGGGTAGATACAGTCTATACTTTTCGTCGCAGCGACCCTAGACCGGGCGCCGGCCAATACTATCAGATCCTGAACCCGGCGCAGTACAATTCAAATTTCGACAAAAGTGCCTTCAACGGTTCGGGCTACCTCGCATTGTCATGGAAAGTTGCCAATGGCTTTACGTTAAACCCAAGTATTCGCTACGATTACACAGGCTTCACAGAGCAGCATAGCGTTTCGCCAAGAATAAGCGGAAGTATTTTGTTAGGGGATAAACAGAGCATCAATTTTGCTTCCGGTATCTACTTTCAGGATGCTGCTTTCTCTGACCTGGCAGGTCAAAGCGCTGCCAATAAGCTGAAAAACGAGCGGACATTTCAGAGCATTTTCGGCTACAAGTATCAATTTTCAGGCGATTTGAAGCTGGTCGTGGAGGCCTGGCATAAACAGTTCGACGACGTGGTTGTACAGCCCAACCGGGTGCAGAGCTACCTCAACAATAACGGCACCGGCTACGCGTACGGCGCCGACCTGAGCCTTACCAAAAGACTCTCACAAAGCTGGTACGGTACCGTCAGTTATTCCTACATGGAAAGCAAACGGGACGATCATAATGGTCAGGGCCGGTACGACTATACATTTAGCATTCCGCACAACTTTTCACTGCTAGGCAGCTACAAGCCTAATAACAAATGGATTTTCTCTGGTAAATTCCGGTACAGCACCGGCCGACCTGCCGATGTCTATACCCTTCATTCCAATGTGCTTGATAATCCGAATATGCTACGTTATTCGCAGGAAATCACTGAGATTAATGGCAGTAGGTTGCCCGATTATGTCAGCCTGGACGTTCGCGTTGATTACAATGTGCCTTTGAAAAAAGGAATGTTCTCGGCCTTCGTAGACCTGGCCAACATCAACAACCAGTTTAATGTAAATTCCGAAGTATTCATTCCTAATACCGGGAGCGTGTATAGGGTTGGCCTGGGGATGTTTCCAACGTTCGGGGTACGGGTTGAGCTTTGATAGCCCCGTAATGCATAGTGTTAATCTGATTCAATATCCTTCAAATCTTAAGATAAAAAATGTCGAACGCGCCGATTAGAATAAGCTCAATACCGCAGGCCCACAAGATGCAAGGTTTCGGCCCTCCGCCGCATCCCATGATCAGCATTATTGAATGTGGCCAGCTCAAAGAGAGTCCTGGCATGAGCGTCGTGCTGGATTTTTATATGATTTCGATCAAACGGAATTGTAACAACCTGATGTACGGGCAACAGAAATACGATTTTGACGGAGGCTTTATGGCCTTTGTGGGACCTAACCAGGTTTTGAGCGGCCAGCGGCATCCATCCGGATACGAACCCAAAGGATGGATGCTGTTTGTGCACCCGGATTTCTTCTGGGGCACACCGCTTGCCAAAAAAATCAAGCAGTACGAATTTTTTAACTACTCGGTAAAAGAGGCCCTGTTTTTGTCAGAAAAGGAGGAAATGGTGATCAATGAGATCGTTGCCAATATCATCCGTGAATGCAACGGGAATATTGATGCCTTCACACAGAATATCATTGCATCGTACTTGGATACGCTACTTAATTACTCGGAACGCTTCTACCAGCGACAGTTCATTACCCGCAAGATCACCAATCACCTGATCCTTGACCGGATGAATGATTTATTGAACAATTACTTCGACAGTGATGACCTGGTGACCAAAGGTTTGCCGACGGTGGACTTTATTTCGGAGTCGCTTCACGTTTCACCAGGCTATTTGAGGAGTTTGCTTAAAAATTTGACCGGACTAAGCACGCAGCAGCACATTCACGAAAAGCTGATCGACAAGGCCAAGGAAAAGCTATCTACGACTAACTTGTCGGTCAGCGAGATCGCCTTTGGCCTCGGCTTTGAGCACCCGCAATCGTTCAACAAACTTTTCAAGACCAAAACCAAAGTGTCTCCTTTGGAGTTCAGGGCTTCATTCAACTGATCATTGTTGGATAAGACATTATCAGCTTGAAACCTTTACTCAAAAAAATATGAAATCGCCATCGCCTGGTTTAATTATCCTGGCACCTTAACCAAAGTGGACACAATCATTGTGAGCTCATACTCGACCCGTGGCGGTACTTCGGCATGCGCGACCCGGGTAACTATTTTGCTGTCTTCGAGCTTTCTCAATTGAAGCGTTAACATCCGCTCAGTAATGCCCGGCAGCAACTTTTTCAGCTGACCAAATCTTAATTTGCCGTTCATCAACCAGGCAATGATAGCAAGCGACCATTGTCCGCCAATGATACTAGCCGCATAAACTTCGGAGCATTCATCGCTCAACGCAGCCTTGTTAGCGAAGTTGGTGGAACTGACCTTCACTTTTGACATCACTTACATTTTTTATAGTACCCTACATTGGGTGGTTAAATTACAATCTCCGGGGTTACCGCCATAATTTTGAAAAAAAATCAAGACAGGCGTTCATGAAGACATTGGTAATCATCATCCATCCAAACATCCAGAATTCGACAGTCAACAAGCAATGGCTCCAAGCGCTAAACAGGTCTCCCGAAAAATTCACTGTTCACCAACTCTATGAAGCCTATCCTGACGAGAAGCTGGATGTCGCCGCTGAACAGGGCTTAATAGAGCAACACGACAGGATCATCTTTCAATTTCCCTTTTACTGGTTCAAATGCCCGCTTCTGTTTAAAAAGTGGCTCGACGAAGTAATGACCTACGGCTGGGCATACGGAAGCCGGAGCGGATACAAGATGGCCGGCAAAAAAGTGGCCCTGGCAATTTCCTTTGGCATTGACCACGATGAGTATAACCATTCGGCAAAATACAAGTACACCGTTGAAGAACTCACCCGCCCCTTTGAGCTCAGCTTCGAATATGTCAAAGCAGACTACCGGCCATTCTTTGGCTTTTATGGCATCGAGCTGAACTCTTCAAAAGAATGGATTGATAAAGGTGTCGACAACTATCTTCATTTCCTGGACACATTTGCGAAGTCAATGTAAATTCGCATAGGTTATCGGCGTTAAAAAAACACAGATTTATTTACTCGCTTAACCATATGACCGAAAGAGAAGCAAAAGAACTTATCAACGGCGGCATCGAAGGTGGTCGTCCCGAGTTTTGGATGGATCTGGGCTGTGGCAACGGCACTTTCACTGCTGCCCTGGCTACGATGTTGCCCCCCAAAAGCCGTATCATCGCAGTTGACAAAAAAATGCAATTACTCAGCAAAGAAATAGGCAACCAGGTCACCATTGAATTTTTGCTGGCTGATTTCGAGTTGGAGTCACTGGATATATTCCATCTGGATGGCATCCTTTTAGCCAATTCATTGCACTATGTCAAGGACAAAGCAAGTTTGATACATCGCCTGGAAAAATGTTTTGAAAAGAATAAAAAGTTCTTAATTGTTGAGTACGACACATTAACCGCAAACCCCTGGGTGCCCTATCCTATCGATTTCAAAAGTTTAAATACATTCTTCAGCGAGCTCGGGTACAACTCAGTTTCGAAGTTGGGTGAGCGCCCATCATTGTATGGAAACGGGAATCTTTACGCAGCTCTTGCAACAAATAAATTTGGCAATCCCGACTGAGTAATTCCTCTCACGTTGAGGGATGATAGAATTGTTGTATTAAACGCTGGTTCAACCACGCTCCACATATTGGGGCGCACCCACATTTCGTTGTCACTAGGTTACATAACTTGAAACCTGGTATGCAAGCCCAAAAATTAAAAACGTGTACATTATTATATCTTACATTACTTCCGGCGTTTACCTCGTGCAGCAACACGAAGCCAACCCTACCGGCAAAACTGGTGAATGAGACACCCACTTCACCTAAATTCTCCCCCGATGGAAGGGTGGTAGCGGCAGGAATCTTCGGAGGCGTCAGGGTTTGGAATGTGCAATCTGAGAAGTTTCGCGACTACCCTACTGCGCTCAAAAACGAGACTCCAAAACGTGTTTTCTTTTCACCTGATGGCAAATGGATGGCCGCAGGCGTATACGGTGCGGTACGTACATGGGAGCTGGAAACTGGTGCCTGGCACGATTACCCAATGAAGATTCGCAACGAGACGCCCGAAGTGATCGCCATATCGCCCGATGGACAGACTATAGTGACCGCAGCCTTTGGAGGGATAATGAAATGGAAGTTTCAGGGCTTTACAGGATCAAAAAACTAAAAGGCACCTCTGATTGATAATTGCCCGGATTGTGAAGTTCGTTTTGTTCTATGTCACTCACTTCGCAACGATTTCACCGGATTTACCACCGCCGCTTTCACACTTTGGAAACTCACGGTGATCAACGCGATCATGAGCGTTGCCAGCAATGCCAGCAGAAAAATGGCAGGGCTGAGAGAAATACGGTATTCGAAGTTGCTTAGCCAGTCCTTCATCACCCACCACGCCACCGGCGCAGAGACCAGAAATGCTATGCCAACCAGTTGTAGCAACTCGCGGTTGAATAACCAGAGAATGCTGCCCACGCTCGCCCCCAGCACCTTACGCACACCCACCTCCTTGGTGCGCTGCACAACCATGAACAGGATGAGCCCGTATAAACCCATACAGCCAATAAGCAACGCAACGCCGGCAAAAAAGTTGATCAACCGGCCCATTGTTTGCTCTTGCTGGTAAGTCTCCCGAATCTGGTCGTCCACAAACTTGGGCTCGAAAAAGCTGTCGGCATATACCTGATTGTAGGCTTTTTCCAGTTGTTTCAATGCGCGGCCGTAATCGGCAGACCGGAGCTGAATATTAGCGAAATAATAGCCGGTAGCCACGGTCGTCAGGAACATCGGGTTGATGCGCTGGCGCAGGTCCGACTGGTTGTAATCTTTTAATACACCTACAATTTCGAGCGGCGCAAAACCGGCCTTATGCAAATGTTTACCCACCACATCGGTAGGTCGGGTAAAACCCAGGCGCTTCATAAGTGTTTCGTTGATGAGTGCTTCGCGGGCGGTGTCGGACGGTTGCAGATTACGGCCAGCCATCAGTTTCAAACCATATAAACCCACATAATCGGCGTCGATCCAGGCCTGTTGAGGGCCATACGGCTCCTCCTCGGGGCGGTTGTCGAAGCGTATGCTCGTCTGGCTCGTCCAGCCCGACTGTGGAGGACCACCCATCGAATAGCTCACATTGCCTACGTCTGGAAGTGCATTGGCAAGGTTGCGGAAAGCGCGCATTTTTCCGACGTCCTGCGAGGGTACGTTGGGCAGGCTTACCGTCAGGATGGCATCTTTCCGGAAACCGAGATCCTTGGTCTGTACGTAATTCAGCTGGTTAGCAACCACAATGAGCCCGATGACAAGCATTTGTGAAATGGCAAATTGCATCACTACCAGCCCGTGCCTTAGCGAAAACCTGCCTGCTTGCTGCGTGGTAAGCCGCCCGGCCAGTGCGACCACCGGACGGAAACCGGCGATCACCAATGCCGGGTACAGGCCTGCCAGCAAGATAACTGCAAGCACCAGCAAAACCAGGCCCCCGGCGACCTCCGGTGAGAAATAGAAAGTAAACCGGAACGGCCCGTGCAGATAATTTTGCGCCAATATCTGACCATAATTGAAAATTACCATCCCAAGCACCAGCGCCACCAGTACTATCAGCGTCGTTTCCCCGATAAACTGCCAGAAAAGCTGCGTTTTGGTACTGCCCAGCACTTTGCGCACGCCTACCTCCCGTGCTCGGTTGAACGCCTGTGCGGTGGCCAGATTTACAAAGTTGATGCTCGCGGTACCGATCAACAACATGCCGATCAGTGCCAGTGACCATAGCAGCCCACGGCTCACGCCCCCATATTCGGGCGATAAATGCATGCCGCTAAACAGTATCGCCGGATAGGACGTTTCCTTCGCTTTCGCAGGATTGTATTTTTTGACAAATGATGGCAGCAGCCGGTTCCAGTCAGCGGCGGTGAACCGATCGTTGAAAAGGGCGAAACAATGGGTACTGCCATTGGTATTGTCAAAAGGCTGATCTTCGGGGCGGCCATTGAGCTGTTCTTTCACCAATGGCCAGGAAGCCATCACCGAATAAGCCAGGTCAGTATCGCCGCGGTAGTCGGCAAATACACCCACCACACGTGCGGGAATGCGCGCGTCCAGTCGCACGAGCCGGCCTATGGCATGGGCTGTGGAGCCGAAGCATTTGCGGGCCATTTCGGCACTCATCACCACGGTACCCGGCTGGCTCAGTTCGTCGGGGCCGCCGGCTATCCAGGTGTAATCGAAAATCTTGAAAAAGGCTGGTTCCACGAACGCACCGTGGTGGGTTTTGTCCTTGATTTTCTTGTCAGCTCCGTTGACAACCGGCACGGCCACCATCGGCGAATACCATTCTTCCAGCATCGCCACACGCTCGATGTCAGGATATTCGTTCCGGACAGCCTGACCCAACGGATAAGGAATGCCCTGAATATTAAATGCGCCCGACGAGGATGTAAAGCGGGAAGTGATCTGATATATCCGGTCGTAGTTGCGGTGATACCGGTCAATCTGGTAGTGAAAACGGACGAGCGCGAAGATCAATAATGCGCAACCCAGGCCCAGCGCGAGTCCGCTGATGTTGATCAGTGCGTAAGCCTGATTCTTACGCAAATTACGCCAGGCGATTTTGAAATAATTATAGAGCATAATCGGCAGTTAGGATGTTGCAGGCGGGTCGGTAATAGCCTCCGAACTAGATTAGTCCAATTTCTATACCATGAAGACAAAACCGCTTTTCAATCATTTGTAACCACCTTTCATAAAATAAAATGTGCGGTTATGGACATATTTTGTCCAGTAATGGACTAGACGCGTAGCTTCGACTATAAAGTTACCTTTCCATACCACGGTCCCATTTACCCTTCGATCCAAAAATCTTTTTTCATACTCTTTCTTATATAATTTGTTCCAATTCTAAATAATATATATGTTTGTCGGGATTTATAATTGATCTAAATAAACCACCTGGTTACATCCCCAACAAAAACGCTTACTGGATAAATGCTACACTACAATTTCAAGTTGCGGGCTATATTGTTCGCCTCTGTCGCTGCATTCGGACTTGTTTCCTGCTCAGATGACGACGAGCCAACACCTCCCGCGCAACAGGACCTTCGCACCAAGATCGACTACGCGAAAGTTACAGCCACTACGCCATACAAAAGCCTTTTCATCGACACCAAAGGCGATACAACTGCTGATCTGAAATCAGGTACCGACCGTTACCGGATGTTCCAGGCATTGAACTACTACATCGGTGGTGCAGTGCGTGACTCGGCAACGCTGGATGCCGCTGTCATGAAAAATCTGTTTGCGAATAGTGGTAACCCGTTCAAGGATATTAAATCAGGAGCAGTTGTGGTGAATGGTGCCGACCTGAATGCATCCGGCGTGCAACTTCGCAACGTGACCGCTTCCTCGAAAGCATCGGCAGAAGCGGAGGCTAACCGCACAGCACTTGAAGGCTATTTTGGCGAGATGGCAGAAGCCAGCAAGGCAGTGAAGGTAAAAGCAGCAAAAGGGGTGGCCGGAAAATTGGGCAACTACCTGGTAACGTCCAAAGGTATTGAAATGGGCCAGATCATCCAGAAAGGCCTCATCGGTGCGTTGCAGCTCGATTATATCAGCAATGTACTGCTGGACAAAGGATTGGAAGCAGATAACAAAACATTGGTCTCAGGCAAAAAATACACTGCATTGGAACACAACTGGGATGAAGCGTTCGGCTTGCTTACCCCCAACCCGATCCTGCTCGAAGGCGCAACGGACGGTGTAAAGGGCTCGAAAGCAACAGAGCAGTTTTTAGGTTCATACCTTTGGGAATATAACAAGGACGACTACGCGAAAGTCCATAGCGCATTTCTCAGAGGCCGCGTTGCGATTGTAAACAACGATAAAACCGAGCTGAAAACACAGGCGACGTTCATCCGCACAGCGCTGGAAAAAGCCATCGCGAAAGCTGCTAACGGCTACCTTGGCAAATGGAAAACAGGTACGGACGACCCTGCACGTGCGCATGCTATCGGAGAAGGTCTTGGCTTCATTTACTCGCTGCGTTACTGCGCGATCAATGGTGCGGACTCAAACTTCTCCGACGCGATCCTGCTGGGACTGATCGGCCCGACTTCGCCAAACGGGTTCTGGGATCTGACCAATGACAAGATTAACGCGGCTTCGGAGGCCATTACCAAGAAATTCAAGCTGTAACAGCACACATTCCCTGTTTTCAAGTGGGTGGATCGGCATTTTGCCGGTCCACCATTTGTCGTTTTAAATCTAACCTCTGATAAGAATGAAAAAGTACTTCGCGCTCCTGCTGACAATGCTTTTCCTCGGCTGCTCGGGCGGAAGCGATAAGCCCGATCCAAAGCCTACGGACGAAGGCAAAGACCGGTCGGTGATGCTCAAAGCGCTTGCTGAAAATGTGATCGTTCCTTCCTACGACCAGTTCAAAACCAAATTTGATTTGATGACGGCTAAGTCCAAAGCATTTACGGCTAAGCCTGATGCGCAAACTTTGGCCGAATTCCGCGCCGCGTGGGCGGAAGCTTATGTAGCATGGGAGCGCGTAGAATTATTCGATTTCGGTCCGGGCGAAAAACAGGCGATCCGAAACTTCTTCAATATCTATCCTGCTAGCGAGGCAGGCATTGCCGCCAATATCGCCGACCCGGCATCAAACCTTGAAGTGCCTGCATCCTACCCTACCCAGGGTTTTCCCGCGCTCGATTACCTGGTCAACGGCCTTGGAGCGAACGATACCGCCATTCTTGCCCAATACACCACTGACAAGGACGCAGCCAAGAAACTCGCTTACATTACCCGGGTAGTTACGCGTATGGAATCACTATTGGGTAAGGTCATTGGAGACTGGAAGGGCGAGTACCTCAACACATTTATCAGCAAAACCGGCCTTGACATCGGCTCATCGACTTCGCTGATGGTCAACGCTACTGTGCTGCATTATGAACGCTACATCCGCTCGGGCAAGTTTGGGATTCCTTCGGGGGCTATGGCCAACGGTATTCCGGCAGCTGAGAAAGTGGAGGCATTCTATAAAAAAGACATTTCCAAGGCTCTCGCCCAAACGGCGCACAAGGCCTACGTTGATTTCTTCAATGGAAGACACGCTATTACAGCAGAGGCCGGCCCAGGGCTTAAAACTTACCTGGATGCATTGGGCGCCAAAGACAGCAGCACAGGCAAATTGCTGAGTGAGACGATCAACACACAATTCCAGGCAGCGACAGCCAGGCTCGACGCATTGAAACCCAATTTGTACGAGGAGGTTAAAACCAATAACCAGGTGATGAAAGACACCTACAACGAAATGCAAAAGGCCGTACGGATGCTGAAAGTGGATATGAGCTCGGCCATGAGTATCACCATTACCTATACCGACAACGACGGGGACTAATACACCATGCGGGCATATCTGCAAAAATACACCTCGGCGGCTCCCCTGGCCGTATTCAGAGCCATTTTCGGGCTGATGCTGCTGATCAGCACGGTCCGTTTTGTTGCTTTGGGATGGGTCAGGGAGCTGTATATCAGCCCGCAGTTCTTTTTCTCTTTTTATGGTTTGGGGTTTGTCAAACCGCTTGGCGAATGGACCTACCTGCTTTTCGCACTGTGCGGCGTTTCGGCATTGCTGCTGGCTATCGGCTGGTACTACCGGTTGGCGTCCGTCGCACTTTTCCTGAGCTTCACCTACATTGAGCTTATGGACAAAAGCACTTATCTGAACCATTACTATTTTGTGAGCCTGATTTGCTTTATGCTCATCTTCCTGCCTGCCCATACGATGTTTTCGGTTGATGCGCGCCATAATGAAGCCGCACGCGCCGGAGAAATCCCGGCCTGGTGCATCGACTGCATTCGTGTGCTCGTTTGCATGCTGTACTTCTACGCAGGCATCGCCAAGCTCAATAGCGACTGGCTTTTTGAAGCGCTGCCGTTGAAAATATGGCTGCCTGCCAAAAACGACACCCCGCTGATCGGCGGGCTATTCAACCACAGGGAAACGGCCTATATTTTTAGCTGGATAGGTTGCATTTATGATCTGAGCATCGGGTTTCTGCTCTGGAACCGCCGCACCAGGCCGTTTGCCTACTTGTCGGTCGTAGTGTTCCATTTGCTTACTTCGCTGCTTTTTCCGATCGGTATGTTTCCCTATATCATGATCGTCACTGCGCTTATATTCTTCCCGGCTGCATTTCACCAGAAGCTCATCAGCTATGCCGGAGGTCTGCTGCGATTACCAACGATCGCCAAGAAGCCAGCGGGCCGTTACCGGTTTCCGGCATTGATGCAACCGGCGGTGCAGGCAGTTTTCGTAGTGTTTTTTGTATTCCAAATCTTTTTCCCGTTCCGGTACCTGCTTTATCCTGATGAGCTCTTCTGGACTGAGGAAGGTTACCGGTTCTCATGGAGGGTTATGTTGATGGAGAAAGCGGGATATACCCAGTTTACCGTCACGGACGCTAATGGAAAGCAGCAAACGGTCAACAACAATGATTTTCTCACGCGCTTGCAGGAAAAAATGATGTCGACCCAACCCGATATGATCCTGCAATACGCGCATATGCTTCGCGACTATTACGCGGCGCGCGGCTTCGTGCGGCCACATGTGTACGTGGATTCGTACGTAGCCCTGAACGGGCGCACAGGCAAGCCATTAATTGCACCCGATGTGGACCTGGCTCAGCAATGCGACTCGTTCCAACACAAATCCTGGATCACCCCATCTAACAATGAAATTAAAGGTCTATAAATTTTTACCCCTACTGCTGCTGATCAGTAGCATTACCATGGCTCAAACCAGGCTGTCGGGCCACATTTTTTCCAAATCCGACAGCGCTGCCATCAAAGGCTGCACCATCTTTCTGAACGAAAATCTGACGGCCGTTACCGACGAGGAAGGCCAATTTGTTTTCGAATCTGTCCCGAATGGAAACTATACGCTGCAAACGACGCTATCGGGGTACCGTATCGAGAAAAAGCAATTCCATGCCCGCGGGAAGGACCTGCATTTCAAGCTCTACCTGGCCTCCTCCGAGCAAAATCTTGACGAGCTTACCGTGAGGGAAAAAGCGGCTGACTTCGGGTTCTCCCGGCTTCGCGGCGTGGAGAGTATGGGTATTTATGAAGGTAAAAAATCAGAAGTAATTACGCCCGAGCAGCTGGTCGCTAATTTATCGACCAACAATGCACGGCAGGTTTACTCGCGTGTGGCCGGGCTCAATATCTGGGAAAACGAGGGCGGTGGTTTGCAGCTCAATATCGGAGGTCGCGGTCTGGATCCGAACCGGACGGCCAATTTCAATGTGCGGCAGAATGGCCACGACATCAGCGCCGATGCCCTGGGCTACCCCGAAAGTTACTATACCCCTCCTATCGAGGCCGTTGGTAAGATCCAGATCGTGCGTGGCGCGGCCTCGCTCCAATATGGCACGCAGTTCGGGGGGCTGATCAATTTTGTCATGAGAAAACCGGTTCAAGACAAGAAGATCGAGGTAGTGGCAAGGCAGAGCGTGGGGTCATTCGGGTTTTACAATGCTTTTACGAGCGCGAGCGGGACTGTGGGAAAGTTGAGCTACTACACCTTTTTCCAATACAAAAGAGCCGACGGTTGGCGCGCGAATTCCCGCTTCAACAACTATACTTTTTATACCGACCTGGATTACAAGATTTCCGATAAAACCTCGATTGGCCTTGATATCACGCACATGCATTACCTGGCCAAGCAGCCCGGCGGGCTTTCGGATGCGATGTTTGCCGATAATCCCCGCCAAACCAACCGCGAACGAAACTGGTTTAATGTCAACTGGAATATGGCTGCCGTGCATTTCGATCACCGTTTTAATGCGGGCAACGAATTCAACCTGCGCATTTTCGGACTGGCCGCCAACCGCTACTCGCTTGGTTTCAGGCCCAACCGCGTGGCGACCATCGACGACAACAGTGAACGTGATCTGATCAAAGGTGATTTCACCAACTGGGGTGCTGAGGCCCGCTATCTGAAAAGGTATTCGGTTGCCAAGAAAATGTCTGTATTACTGCTCGGCGGGCGCTATTACTATGGCTACAACCACAACTTGCAGGGATTGGGCAGCAAAGGAAAGGACGCTGACTTTACGTTCGTAGAGCCAGACAGGTTCATTACCTACGACTACCGCTTCCCCAACCGCAACGTGGCCCTTTTTGCAGAAAACATCTTTTATCTCAACGACAAGCTATCGATTACGCCCGGCCTGCGTTTTGAATACATTAAAACTACTGCGGATGGCTACTATGGCAACATCGCGCGCGACCTGGCAGGTAATGTGATCAACATCTCACGGACAGACGAGTACCGCACCAACGGCCGCCATTTCCTGCTAGCGGGGATCGGAGTTGGCTATAAGCCTGTCGAAAAGGTTGAGCTCTATGGCAACATCTCTCAAAACTACCGCTCGATTACGTTCAGCGATATGCGCATTGCCAACCCATCCTCGGTCATCGACCCGAATTTAAAGGACGAGAAAGGCTACTCGATCGACCTTGGCGTGCGTAGTCATCAAACCTCGCTGTTCAATTATGATGTGAGCCTGTTCTATTTGAACTATGATAACCGGATCGGTGAGGTGCAGTTTTATGACGAAAGCAACCGTGTGCTGCGCCTGAGAAGCAATGTCGGCCAGGCAATTATCATGGGGATTGAATCTTACGCAGAGGCTGATTTCCTCAGGATGGCAATGCCGGAGCAGTCCGATTGGAGCGGTGTTCTGTTCGGGAACTTTGCATTCATTAAATCGGAATACAAACACAGTGAAATCCCGGGTGTGCAGGGGAACCAGGTAGAGTTTGTACCTAAAATCAACCTGAAAACCGGTTTACGACTGGGCTATAAAAAGTTGAAAGGTTCGTTCCAGCTCACGCATCTTAGCAACCAGTTTTCCGAGGCAACCAATGCCGTGGATGGCGGTGTATCGTCGGTAATAGGACTTATCCCTGCCTACAAAATCATGGATCTGAGCTTGTCCTATGAATGGAGGCGGTTTCGGGTGGAGGGCAGCATTAACAACCTGACCAACCAGATGTATTTTACCCGCCGGGCAACAGGCTATCCCGGTCCGGGTATCCTGCCATCCGACGGGCGGGGCTTTTACCTGACATTGCAGGTCAAAATCTAAGATTAAGCAACCGGCGCCGAGTGCAGGGCGATACGGTTCCCTTCCGAATCGATGAATGCGGCCATATAGCCGTATTCGGGGCTGATCTGTGTTTTGGGAACGATTACCCTGCCGCCGGCATCTGTTACCCGGTCCAGCACGATCTGGACATCCGGATTCGCATTGAGGTAGATTAATGGGCCTTCGGTGGCGGAAGGTTTATGGAACCCACCGCTATATACGAGCGCCCCGCCTACCCCGGTTGCCATGCTGTTCACAGGGAACATGCGCATTTTCAGATTCGGAGTGTCGAGCGGAATGAATTTGATCTGAAAAATCGATTCGTAGAACGCGGTCGCGCGAGCAAGGTCGGTCGTTGGTATTTCAAACCAGCTGATGGCATTATCCATGGTTGTCCGATGTTTAGGGATTGAATGGTAATGTAGTCAATCCCTTCGATATTTACCTAAAACAATGCCCAAATGGAAGCCCATTACCGCGCTGGCGATAAAGTCGTTTTTATTGGGACTCACATATTCCCAATGGTCATAAACACTGCGGATTTCCGAATCAGCTATGCCCGATGAATGGGATGTGGCGAAAATGTGTCGGAAGCCAACACCTGTAAAAACGTCGAATACAAACCGGCCGGGGGTTACAAACTGCCATCCGAAACGCGCATGTCCTGCGACGACATTCTTATCAATCCTTACCTGCTGATTCTGAAAAAAACTACATGGCCCCCATGGTGAATCACAATCCTTACCCGTCCATTGGCTTTCACGATAGACTACTTTCTTAAACAACACTTCTGGACCGACGTAGGCGCGCATCCTGCGTCTCTCCACAAAATACCATCTGAAATGCGTCCGGCTTTTGAAAATCTCCTTATCGGGCCGCTGGCGATCATTGTGATACCAGCCGTTGAACGAGGAGTTTCCATAGCCCAAATCCTGCTGTAATGCAAAATCCCCTTTACCCAAAGGTACTTCTACCCCGAATTGAACGGTGTTATCGAAATCAAACATCGGCAGTGGCGAGTATTTGACGATCACATGCCGTTTGGCAGTCTCCACATCGAACTGGGCAAAGCTGTAAAATGAAGACAGGAAAGCAAAAATGGCAAACAGCGTGCTTTTCATAGAACGGGAATCTTGCTGAGGTATTCAAGGCTGTCTGAATCACCGTATTTGTACTGATAGAGGCCCCCCTTGCCGGTGACGATCAGTTGGTTGTTCCGTACGATCACATCGTAGGCGGGGACTTCATGGAAGAAATGCTTTTGAATCGGGACCTTAGGATCACTGATATCCATCATCCGAAAACCCTTATCGCCCTCACATACAAACAGCTTGTTGCCCGACACGCCCAACCCGTAAGGCGAATCCATGCGGTGACTACCCACTAATTGCGGTTTGGCTGGATCGCTGATATCGACCACATCCAGCGAGCTGAAAGCGGTGCCCGTCCGACACGTCACACCCGCGCGCAAAGTCACGTACGCATAGCGCCCCTGCACCACCACCGGATCGCAGGAAAATACGTGGGTGTATTTAGACAATAAAACAGGGGCATTGGGTTTGGCATTGTCATAAATGTACATGCCGTCCATCGCCCCGATGAACAGGTTCTTCTGATAGGGAAAAATTGTTTCGATGCCGAAGCCCATGTTCTTGGTTACTGCTTTGGTTGGGTTTGCAGCGTCATTGATATCGTAAACTTCGAGCGATTGTTTTGAGACGATATACAACGAGTTCTCGGCAATAGCGAACCTGGCCATAGAGCCGCCCGTTCCGGTTTGCGGGCTAGGCCCTGAGTCGGCCTTACCGTCATCGCATGCATTCAGCAGCAGCATCAGGCCGATCGCCGCTAGGCCGAGGAATAAAAGGGGTATCAACTTTTTCATAGCTAAATCAATATCTTTCAGTGATCACCGGTAACATTTAGGTTGTTTGGCCATATCCACCTTTTCCCAATCCACTACGACGCCCTTTTTCTCGTCGGCGCATTCGAAATAGATGCCCTGCAATGGCGGGTAGTTATGAACCGGAATGGCATTGGGGATGCTTTTTACAACTTTCGGCACCTTAGGATTGGCTATGTCTATCACCAGCAGGTTGGAGAAATTGTCTGCATACAGCCAGTTGTCCTTCACGGCGATGTCGTAATTGCCCAGGATCGATACAAACGAGAGGTTTTCAGGCTTTTTAGGATCGGTATTGTCGATGATATGAATGCCTTTGCCGAGCTCGTTGATAAACAAAAACCGGTCGAACGTATAAATTTTTCCCGGTGTTTTGAGCGCCTGGGCAGCCTGGACCTCCACTTTGGATATCTCATCGGGATTCTTATAGACCGGCCGGTAGCCCGTACCGTCGAATTTCACATTGCCGACAAAGGGCTCTGAGTCCCTGGGATAACATGAGAGTATCAGCAATGTGAGGCAGCTTAAAAGCAAAGTTCTTTTCATGGCAATAGCTGGTCGAATTTTGCATTTTAGACACGATGCTTCATTTAAACGTTGCAACTCCACCCTTCAACTTTCGCTAAATAACTAAGTGTTTGAGCTTTACGGGAATTATTGTACCTTTTGTTCAATCCTGACATTCACCATCTTCTGTCACCCCTCTTTTATGAAAAAGCTCTTTAAAATCGTGGGCATTCTCCTTGTGGTGCTCATTCTGGGCGCTGCGGCCGCCGCTACCTATGTAAAAACTGCACTTCCTGATGTCGGCGACGCCCCGGTCATTTCCGTGGAAAGAACTCCGGAACGGATTGAACGCGGGAAGTATCTCGCCAACCACGTCGCAGTCTGCGTGGATTGCCACAGTACCCGCGACTGGACGCTGTTTTCGGCTCCGCTCGCTGCCGGTAATTTCGGCGGTGGAGGTGAGTTGTTCAGCCGCGATATGGGTTTTCCAGGCGTGTTTTACGCCAGAAACATCACTCCGTACGGAATCGGTAAATGGACCGACGGCGAGGTATTCCGCGCCATCACCACCGGTACCAGCAGGGATGGCCGGGCGCTGTTTCCGATTATGCCCTACCGGAATTACGGACAGCTCGACCAGGAGGATATTTACAGCCTTATCGCGTACGTGCGTACGCTCGCGCCTGTGCAGCACGACATAGCCGCTCCCGAGTACGATTTCCCTGTCAACATCCTGATCAATACAATGCCTACCAAAGCCAATCTTACCAAACGCCCGTCAGAGACCGATCAAATCGCATACGGTCGCTACGTGGCCACCGCGGCCAGCTGCGTCGAGTGCCACAGCAAGCGCGAGAAAGGCGAAAAAGTAGCGGGAACGGAATTCGGCGGCGGTATGGAATTCATCATGCCAAATGGCATTACCACCTCGGCAAACATTTCTCCCGACAAAATCAATGGCATCGGGACCTGGACGGCTGATGCGTTCGTGCAGCGCTTCAAACCTTACGCCGATTCGAGCTACAAACCTTATAAGCCAGCTCCGAATGAAATGAATACCCCTATGCCCTGGACGATGTACGCGGGGATGAAGGAAAGCGATCTACGCGCGATTTTCGCTTATCTGCAGACGGTGAAGCCGCAAAGCAATAAGGTGGTTAAGTTCAGGCCTAAACTGGGCAGTGCAGACTAAAACAAAAACGGGGATCTGCATTCTGCAAGATCCCCTTCATTATATCGTTGAGTAAAATCGAAAGCAAAATAGTAACCTAATTCGAAGGTCAATGCTAATTCCTTTTACATTCTACAACATAATTACCTACCGGTAAGGGCTGTAAAAGTCTTTCAAAACGTCTCCACATCTGCAATTCGCTGGCAATTTTTGAACGTAGAATTAATATTACTACACCGCTCCATTTCATAGTAAATAATTGGTTACAAATACTACAATAACGCATCTGGCTGCTTCACCTCTCGTCGAATCTACGTATACACACCCACGTATCGATTTGCATTATTCTAATTGGCATTAACCTACCCCTATCGCCTTCAATATCAACACCTCCGGCATAAACAACTCGGATTCAATCCTTTGAGATGGTTCAAAATGCAAGCCTCATTAAAAATTAAACTATCCTATTTATTAATATAACTATTTAAATAATTAGTCTAATTAAAAGAATATACGTCGATATGAGATTTGTGATAGTAAAGTTTGTTGTATAGTTTCAAGCTCGTTATTCTATCCCGGGCGTGTAGCCCCAGCTCATTTCACGCACTAAAATCCGTATCCAGCCTTGGCTCTTCTGCAATTTCTGAAAACCATCAGAGATTGTTTGTCGCAGAATCTCTCTGATACGGTATAGTCATGAAGTAATATTTTATTCAACGTTAATTATAGAAAGATGTCACCAGCAACAATTCTCACAACCGGCCCACGCGGTCGGGCTTCGCGGCAGGTCATACCAAAATCATCGGCCACTGCCACATTGATTAGCCAGTCAATCCCGCGAGAAGCACATTGCCAGCGCTGATCACCCGGTAGATCCCGTTTATTTTTCACCGTATCACACCAGAAAGCTGCTGCCCGACAGGTAGCCGGTAATCTCTATTACAGATATCACCCGGCAGACTTCGCCTGGCTTCAAGCGGGTATGTATTCACCTGCCCTTTGGTTGAAACACTCTCTATCAAAACCTATTAACTAACTATTTGATAAGCACTGCAAAGCAGAGCCTGTCAACAATCCCTCCCATCATGAGAATAGCACTAATTGATAGCCATCAGATCTTCACCGAAGCGCTCAGAATGAATCTGATCAACTCGCTGCCCGCCATAGAGTCTATCGACCATTACAGCTCGATCCAGGCTTTTACCGCAGAAGGCCGTGATACACCTCCAACTCTTGTGATCACCGAACTTTGCTTTAACGGCAAATACGACAAGGGCGTGGACGCCATCTTCCGCCTGACCGACAAAAGCACCAAAATAATCGTGTTGACCTCCCTGAATGACGACTGGCTGATCAGAAGCTACATGCGGCTGGGCGCTAAGGCATTTCTGACCAAAACCTGCTTGTCCCAGGAGCTTTTTACCGCGATTGCCCAGGTCCAGAAAGGTAACTTGTTTCTCTCCGAAGATGTTCAGAACATACTCTCGGCTGGCATAGCCACCGGGGCGCCGTCCGCGGATTACTTATCGAGCATCGAACGCGCCATCCTGGAAGCATTGTCAAGGGAAGAGCCGCCGAAAGCGATCGCTACTAAGCTGAAAATATCGATGATCGAGCTCAAATACCACCGCAGAATGCTGATGGAGCGGTTTAACATGAAGCATTTCGCGGATTTGATTGATCTGACCAGAAAGCCCGGGTTTCTTAAATCAGAAACGGCGGAGAATAGGCCCGACACCGGCACGCGCGGAGGGAAGCCTGTGATCAGATTCCCGCATAAGGAGGTCGCTATGCGTGTCTAGTGATTAGACGTTGAAAGCGGGTCCAAATGGTATAGGCTCGCTTTTCTTTTCATTTTAAGAAATGCGCTCAGAGTAATCAAAATCCGCGGGATATATAGGGAGCTTTCAATTATCACATAATATGGTGGCACAAAGGTCTCTCAACTCAGCTTGAAGGGAGCAATCTAAGCTTCCTTATTTTGTATCCGGGCCCGGCCGGACAAACGACAAATCGCAGCTTGAAGGATACCGGTCTGGTCAAAATTATGACTCGACCTCTCCTTTTGATATACGTCGTAGAATTTTTACTATATTCACGACGATTTTATATTATACACTACTGCGAATATATTTGTCACTATTCATTACACTCCTATAACTTTATGGCAATCAGTCGGATCCAAGGCTACTTTATGTGTGATCACACATTCGTAAAACTGTTGGGCAAACCTAAACGAATAAAAGTCTTCATATTATCTGCGCTCCTTTTAATGATAAACGATCCGGGGTATTCTCAAACGACTATCTTCGGCAAGAGCGGGCTCGTTTATATTCCTACTGCGACCCAAACAGAAGATGGAATGTTTCGATTCGGCTATCATTACAACCCGACCCGATATGGCTTCCGTTATGGGGGACGCAATTCGGAAAGTATAATTTTTGCCAATTTGACAATACTTCCAAGGCTGGAAATTAATCTCAACCTACTCCAATATAACGGGTCTAAAAACCTGGATCAGAGAGGGATCGGTGACAGACAGCTGGACATTAAGTACCTGGTACTAAAAGAAACTGCCCGACGGCCCTCTCTTGCCGTCATCATCTCACCTCCGTTCGGCATCAACAGTTCAGTCACCGCGGATGTGCTTGTTGCCACAAAGACATTTAAACTCGCACCGCGGCTTTTCGCCGAAGTTACTGCGGGAATCGGCAGTCCATATTTCTTTGAACGCGGCAAAAAAGTGAATAATGATATTTTTGAGGACATGAAACTGGAAAAGAAAAAAAATCTTCCTTACCAGTATCTGTCCGGGCCTGTTGGCGGAGTGAACTTGCGGTTGGATCGAAAAGCAGGGCTCATGTTCGAATGGGACAGTCAGCAGTTCAACATGGGGATTTATGGCCGACTGTTCAAACGCTGGACTCTGCAAGCCGGATTGCTGAACTTCGATCAGATCTCGTTCGGCACATCGTACGATCTCAACTTACTTAAACAACCGGGCGCATTTCATGACAAGACAGGAATTGATAATAGTGCTTCGGGAACATCGCTTTCTTCCGACGACGATATTGAAAAGACACTTGACAACTTCGAAAATATCAGCCGGGATAGTTCCGGCACAAAAGTGGCATACGAACAGAGGCTTTACAGGAACCCCCTCAGGGGATTGACACAAATTTCACAGGCAATACCTGATTCCAATGTGCGGGAATTCATTCCCATGTACCAGGGAGTTCCGATCGGCGCATATGAGTTAGGTCGCAACATCAAGTTCCGCGAACTACACCGAGACGAGCTGAAAGTCTTAACGTTTCCATTGACGAAGTATAAGCTGGACTTCTGGCTGGAACCCGTATTCGCAGCCAACTTTGGATATAAAGAGCAGCCCGTACAAAGTAATACTAGCCTTTTGTTGCAAACACAGTTCATTCTGGCCAAAGGGCTGGCATTCAACACCGGGGTGCTATTCCCGATCACGAACGACCTCGACAACCGTCCAAAAAAAATCCGCCTCGCTCCTACCTATCTCAACCAGTTTCTTGCATTTGGCAAAAACTTCGTTAGCGCCTCGGCTGGCTACTTTTACAACGATCAGTATGGCGTGAACGTCCAGTACCGCCATCAAAGCTTCACCAATCCATGGTCATTTGGTCTGCAAGGTGGCCTTACCGGCCTCTACTACTGGGCTGAAAAAGGCATTTACTACGAGAAAATGGACAACGTCCTTGCTATTGCCGACATTGCATACCGTCTACCCCGTAATAATGTAACACTTCAGTTATCAGGCGGCCGGTACTTGGCCGGCGACAACGGTGCAAGATTTGACCTGATCCGGCAATTCACCCACGTGGAAGTGGGCCTTTACATCATGAAAACCGGGAATGGCACCACGGCCGGCTTCAACTTCGCAATCCCAATCCCTCCGGGCAAGATCATTCAGGGTAAAAAAACTAGACTGCGAATGGCCGACGAGTTCCGCTGGGAGTACGCTTATACCCGTGGATACCACATTGGAGAGACGTACAGAACCGGATACCGGCTGGATCAGAAACTGAGGCAGTTCCACGCGGGATATTTAAACAGTCAAATTCCACAGCGGTAATTGCTTTTGTCAGGCGTGGCGGACTACCGACGGAGTTTCCAGATACATTATCAAACGTATGCTCGGCCGGTAGTCCGTGACACCGTTACCTCACGATAACCAGCTTTCTGACTTCATGTACTGATTCCCCCTCTACCGTCACAAAATAGATGCCGGAAGGTTGGGCGGAAAGTTTGAAGTTCGCAGACATCACGGTTCCAGTGCCTGTCAGAAAGCATTGCTGGATCAATCCACTAAAACTGTTTACGATGGAAATTCGGCAGGTCTTATGGTCTCCTAACCAAAGGGATATGGTGACATCCCCTATTGTCGGGTTAGGAAATACATTCAGATTAATAGGAACTTCCTTCATTTCCAGCCCCGTTTTCGACAGGTCTACCGACTGAGGGGCGCCGCCGGCCTCTCTTGCGGCGGCGGCATTGCAAGTCAACGTTTTGAGTGAGTTACTCAGGACAAAAGACGTTCCTTTCACACGGACACTCAGCTGATGCGCCTTGCCGTCCTTCACAGAAGCTGGAAGCGGGATTTTAAACGCATAGCTTCCAGTACCGTAACCACCGGTTTTCAGGTATTCTTTGTAAATATTGGCTAAGCCGCTCGCCAACGCCGTGCTGCCCTCGAAGAGTTCGACTGTCAATGCAGCGGCGGGAGCATTTCTATCCCAAACCCAGCCGGTAGCTTCATTGCAATTGGCAAATTCGAATACTCCCTGGTATGCATTTACCGCACATGTGATTGTGAGCGGCGAACTCCCCAGGACATAGCTCGTACCCTTCACGCGTACAGTGAGTTGGTGTGCCTTACCGTCTTTCAATGAAGCCGGCATCGGAAACTTGAACCCATAGTTACCAGTACCATAGCCACCCGTTTTCAGGTATTCTTTGTAGATATTGGCAGGACCGGTTGCCAGCACAGTGTTGCCTTCCAGCAACTCAACGGTCTGTGCCGTAGATGGGTCGTTTTTGTCCCAAACCCAGCCACCAACTTCATTACAGTTTACATACTCGAATACACCTTTATACTCGTTGACTGCGCAGGTGATTGTCTGCGGTGAACTGCCCAGCACGTAGGTACTTCCTTTTACGCGAACACTTAGCTGATGCGCTTTACCGTCTTTAACAGACGCAGGCATCGTAAACTTGAACCCATAGTTGCCGGTACCATAGCCTCCGGTTTTCAGGTATTCTTTATAAATATTGGCAGGGCCGGTTGCCAGTACGGTGCTACCCTCCATCAATTCAACTGTCAATGCAGCAGCGGGGGCATTTTTATCCCAAACCCAGCCACTTACTTCGTTACAGTTCGCAAATTCGAATACGCCCTTATACTCGTTGATCGCGCACGTGATTGTCTGCGGAGAACTGCCCAGCACGTAGGTACTCCCTTTTACGCGAACACTTAGCTGATGCGCTTTACCGTCTTTGATGGCAGCAGGCATCGTAAACTTGAACCCATAGTTGCCGGTACCATAGCCTCCGGTTTTCAGGTATTCTTTATAAATATTGGCAGGGCCGGTTGCCAGTACGGTACTACCCTCCACCAACTCAACTGTCAATGCAGCAGCGGGATCATTTTTGTCCCAAACCCAGCCACTTAATTCGTTGCAGTTCGCAAATTCGAATACACCCTTATACTCGTTTACCGCGCAGATTACCGACTGCGGAGATCTGCCCAACACGTAGCTAGTGCCCTTCACGCGAACGCTCAGCTGGTGCGCTTGTCCGTCCTTCAAAGAGGCTGGTAGCGCAAACTTATAACCATAAGCCCCGTTTCCGTAACCGCCTGTTTTTAGGTACTCTTTGTAGATATTCGCTGGTCCGCTAGCCAATACAGTGCTACCCTCAACCAATTCTACAATTAAGGCATCATTAGGGTACGTTTTGTTCCACACCCAGCCGCTGACTTCATTACAGCTTGCCAATTCAATTACCCCCTGATACTGATCGGTAGCGCAAGTTACGGTCTTGGGAGAGCCCTCCAATTCATAATTGGATCCGTCTAGCCGCACACTCAGATTGTGTACCTTTCCGTCACGTAAATTGACCGGATAGGAAACAGAAAAGCCGTAATTACCCGTGCCGGTACCCGAATTTTTCAAATCTTCCCTGAATATATTGGCATCAAAAACACCAAAAGTTTGTGCATCTATCGACAACTGCACCTTCGCATTACCTGCAGGATTGTTCTTATTCCAGATCCAGCCTGAAATTCTATTGCAATCTGCTGCCTCGAAACTGCCTTTAAAGCCACAATTCAATACTTTGGGCGACCCCGTTAAAGCAAACGAGGTATTGCGCACACGAACGCTGACACTGTGATTAACTCCGTCACTCGTCATATTGGCCGGCAGTTTGACATTAAATCCATAACTGCCCGATCCGATACCCCTCGCCTTTAAATCTGGCCGGTCAATGTTGGCCAAACTGCTGGCCACAACAGTCTCCCCATCGAACACGTCGATCGTCAGGATAGCGTCGGGGTAAGTTTTATTCCACGCCCAGCCGCTCACGTAGCCACAGTCCGCTATTTCCAACGCCCCGTCGAATGCGGGACCGGTAGCCGGAGACACCAGTGAGGCAAGGGTATAAACGACATATTTGTCCGGAACAAGAGTGGTGACAAGAGATATTGATCCTGATGAAAGCGTGCTGTTTCCTCCTATAAGTGCGATTTCGTCAACCACCGACGGAATCTGTTCCCAGCGAGAAGTTGCGGCATTCCAGCCGGCAATTGTAAGTTTAGAGAGCACATTGCCTGTAAGAGTTCCGACATCACTTGCTTGATTCCACGTCAACGTCAATTTCGCTTCATCTATTCCGTTGATATCCCAATATTCGTTGCTGGCAACTTTGCTCAGGTTGGCATCTTTATTTGCACTGTCGAAGGGAGCCCCGGAAGGTAATTGGGCCGCGCCGGGACTTGCTGCAAAATATGCACCGGATACATTCCTGCCTTCTGCGGCAAATGGCCTGTACTTTCCATTCTGCCCGACCGGGAAAATGAAATGGTTACTGCCTGTTCTCTTTACGTACCCGTCCACATGACGACTGTCGCTAATGCTGGTCAGTCGCGATGTCTCTGCGAAACTAACCGCGGAAAGATTGGACCGGTCTGCGACCACAATCGAACTCTGTCCCATTGCCGTAACCGCGATCAGCACGAGCGCTGCCACCACAAGACAGCGGTTTTTGTACAAATTTATCATTCTCATTATCCGGTTACATTCAAAGTAAAGTCTCCCAAAAATTTAAGTTCGCCCCCAGGTTCTACTTTCAGCTCTTTGGCAAAAACATTCAACCCGGCTTCGATGACGTGCCCATTTCTGATCTTTACAAAATCCTTCAATGTGGGAACTCTTCCACTGGACCAAATAGAAGGGTCATGCCATACACCGGAAGCTATGGAGACGACGGTGTCTGAAAACAGGGATGTTGTATTAAAGTTTTGGTATAAAATAGCCTGACCTTTCGCTTCATTTATACCGAACCAATCTCTTAAAACATCACTATAGACCCGGCGGAAGTCAATCTGCATTTTGATGTCCCGATTACTCACCCCGGGTGTAGGTGTCACCGGCAGAAGGCCACTCACCAAATTCGGGTTGGTCCCCACGAGTTGCCGCTTTATGCCTGTTCCAAAGACAAACATAGGCGCGCCTATGCCATGGTCTGTACCTTTCGAGGCGTTGGAGGTAGCACGTCTCCCGAAATCGGAGAATGTCATCCCCAAAACCTTGTCCTCGGTTCCTTGCAATTTCAAGTCATTCTGAAAGGCCGAGATAGCGTCGGATAGCTTTTTAAGCAATTGAGCATGAACGCCCTCGGTGGTGGTAGTCCCCACCTGGGCGGCATGCGTATCAAACCCTCCGAGCTCAACATAGTATACCTTCGATTTAAGCCCGCCATGGATCAGCCGAGCCACGATTTTCAACTGATCTGCTAGTTCATTTTTTTGCGAGGCATCAGGATAGGTTGCCAGGTTCCGGCCAGCGTCCGCAGCAATCTTGATTTCTGAGGCATAACCCGTAGCCAGCAATTGTTTCTGACGAACATATGATAGCAATTCGCCGGCATCGCAGCACGGCACCTGTGAATCGAATGCGGCATTGCCCTCTCCGATGAGCTGGTAAAAAGCGTTGGGATCCTGAATGGTAACACCCATGGACTGTGCCCCTCCCAGCAACGTAGTGGTACTGATCTGGCCGATCTGAATCGCCAGCGGGTCTTCCATTTCAGCGTTGGGATATCCGGTTGGGTATCCCGCAAAACGGTCGCCCAAGTATCTTCCTGCCCAGCCGGAAGTAGCGTACTTGTTAGAGTCCACCCCTGTCATCCAGATGTCGGTCGAACGATAGTGGGATTGATCGGGATTGGGGTAAGATACCGAATTGACGATTGCCAGTTTTCCTTCATCATATAACGCACGCATTCCCACCATCGAGGGGTGTAACCCAGTCTGCGGATTCCCCGAAAGCTTCAATACGCTGCTTTCCGGAATCGCTATATTGCTTCTTAAGCCGTAGTATTCCGAATAGAATTCAAGAGGGATCACAGTATTTAAACCATCATTACCACCAGCCAGATAGATTAGCACTAAAATCCGGTCGGTATTTAATCCACCCGCTTTGGCCAATGATCTTACTAATGCGGACTCCTGCGCAAATGACTTGATCCGAAAGCCATCCAGTACCATCGGTGCAATTAAGGCCGATGCCGAGGTCAAAAAATCTCTTCGTTTCATCTTACAGTGGGTTCAAAACAATTGATATTCTGCCATTCTTAGCAGGTACTTGTACAAAGCCCGGCAACGCCATAAAATCGTATTCTGCTTGCTGGTATCATTCGGCGCCAATCTGTAAGCATCCCATTCTCTTGTCCAGGTAGATCGCGGACTGCTTTTCATCATCATGATCGAGTCGATCAAAAAATCCCTTTGTGCAACAGAAACTTCTATGGGAAAGAGATTTTTCAGAAAATCTGCCAGAACCTGCTCACATGTAATTGCAGGCGTACCACTTACGTCAGTGAAATTAGGTTGCAAACGCCGAAGCCGCCCGAGTATATCGATACCCAGTTTCGAGCCCGTTTCGATTTCAATAGATGGGTTTACAAAACAATCCATCCTACTACCGCGTACTCCGATCGTGGTTTCGTTGATCCAGTTCCGGGAATAACCCGTTTGATAATAGGGAAGTGACCCAAACACGGAAGGTTGGCTTAGCAAGTTAAGTTGGAGCATATTCATACTGTTGCTCAGGAATGTGGTAAACTTCCGGAAAGCGTCGTACTTGGTAGACATATCAGGCACGGGCTGATCGAAAAATCGGACAGATCCGATCATTAATTCTGCCGGTGATTTGATAATGGCTCCTACATTTTTACTATCGAAGAAAATATTGCTTGTCAAAAGCTTCTTCACAACCGGAGCTATGGCAAAGTCGTTCGCAGCACTACAGAAAAAGCTCGCAAGCGGTGTAATGACCTCCTGTTCTATCTCGGGTGTAATGTTTGTGTTCACATACCATCGGTAGAGCTTTCTGCAAATGAATCGGGGGCATTCGGGATGCGCCAGCAACATTTTTACCAAATCCCGCAATTCCTGCTCCCCGGCAGTTTCATCGGACCGGCCCTGAACTACAGTGTTGTTATATTTTACAGAAAACGTTTTGCTGGAAGTATCGTGTCGCGATGTTGAGAAACTAGCTCCAAACGTGGTAGAACCTTCCACCCTCCTGTTCTGCGTTTGCCAGCCGGTCAGTACCTGCGCGGCTGCCTTCACATCCTGTTCCGTATAGTTATTAGCGCCATTTGCGTCCTTTTGGCCGACGGTGAACAACTCCTGCAACTCGCGGGCGTAGTTTTCGTTCGGATGCTCCTTCGAATTTTCATTTCCGTTGAGGAATACCAGCATGGCAGGATCAACACTCATTGCGCAAACGAAGTCCCGGAAATTCCCCAGCGCGTTACTCCGAATAAGTTGCAGGTATTGATACACAAACCGGTAGTCCTCAATGGACATGTAGTTCACCACAAAATGGTTTTGCCAGAAAGAAGCCAACTTTTCCAAAAGCGACAGGCGGCCATTTTGTTCGCACATCAAACCAATCCACCAGAGCTTCGTGTAGTTAAAGTAGGAGTAGCTACGACTGTCCCTAAACGGCTGACCTAGAAATGGCTGCCCCGCGTCGCTCATTGCCGGGTCCATTTCAATCGGCGGAGGCGGCGTAGCGCGGTAGGATGCATTGCTGATGAGCAGATCAACAGCCTGCGCCGCAGTCTTCCCTGTAAAATCATTGATTTCCTGCTGCGTCGGGCCAAAGGTCGCCCGCCTTAACAGATGTGCGGCAGCCGAAGCCATTAAAGGCGTGGTATAAGTATCCAGGTATGCCATGCTGTTGGCGTAATGGTTACAAAGCGTGAAAAACTTTAAGGAAATATCTCCGACTTGTTGAAAATTCCGGTGCGGAGGCGGTTCTGACGGGCACAAGATGTCTGTCCTTTACGGTCAATTCGCCATAAGGAAATACTTGCCGGATTCGTCGTGATTAAAAAAGAGCCTTTGGATTACTAGCTCTAAGCAGGACGCCGATGCGTCCGAATTATCATGTAAGATTGGGGGGGTACTATCCCGGATCTGGATTGGATAGTCTTTACATACTTCGGTCTATTTGGTACAACATCACTTCCTAACACATCGCAAAATTAACCAATTATAAAACATTTATCAAATTATTTCTACAAATTTTATCGAGATATTTTCTACATCTATCAAATGTTTGTTATTCCAGCAACAAAACCTGACGCATTCGCAAAAACTCAGCCGGAAAGGGTGCCTGGATGGTCACCCTTTCTTGCGTAAAAGGATGCCCAAATTCCAGCTCCACTGCATGCAGCATCATCTGCATCATGCCCAGATGTTCCTTAAAAAACCGGTTTTGCTTGTTGCACCCGTGCGGGCGGTCTCCGATGATCGGATGCAGGATGTGCGCCATGTGTTTTCGGAGTTGGTGCATTCTTCCAGTAGCCGGATTTAGTTTCACCAGCGAGTAGCGGGATGTGGGGTGTTTCCCGACGGCGAACGGCACTTCGCTGCGCATGAGAGTCTCGAAATAGGTCACAGCGTCCTGGGACACACCGTCATCCCGTTTCAGGGGGTAGTCGATCGTACCGGTGTCGGGGGCGTAGCCACGGACAATGGCGTGGTAAGTCTTGCTGACTTCGCCGTCCATGAATTTACGCTGCATTTCGCTGTTGGTGGCTTCATCCAGGGCAAATAGCAGCACGCCGGAGGTTTTGCGGTCCAGGCGATGGACGGGGTACACTTTCTGTCCTAATTGATCACGGAGGAGCTGTACAGCGAAAACATCGGCATCGCTGGCGATTGGCGATCGGTGCACAAGCAGGCCGTTGGGCTTGTTGATAGCTACCAGACGCTCGCACTGAAATAAAATTTCTAACGGGTCCATTCTGAAATGTAAAAGCGGGGAATTTTATCCCAAACGCGGCGGTCAATGTGTCGAAAGTAGCCCACGACTAGATTAGCGGTTCAGCGGTTTGTATTCCCGCCTAGTGGTGGCTTAATGGGAGTCAGGGTTCTTTCTGGAATGCCGGATCCGGAAACGTATCACTCCCCACAACACGAGGTACAATATCCCGAGCAGCATACCGATCTCCATCGCAAACACCCACGCAGTGCGGTCTAACAGACTTTCGAACAGATTATTGAGGATAGCGCCAGGCTCATGAATAATATCCCAGCTGTTCATCCGGCGCACACGGCCGAGGTACACGCCAAAGCCTGCCAGCGGAAGGCTTAACAGCAACAACGTGTTGGCAGGCTTCCGGTCGAACACCCTGCGCCAGGAACGGTGGATCCAGTAAAGCGAAACCAGACCATTGAAGAGGCTTACTTCCGCGTAAGAAAACAGCATAATGATGTCGTGCCAGGTCAAATCCCGCTGATAATCAACGGTCAGGTGCGCCAGGTCGGTGATCATGTAGGGTGCATTCGGGAAGAATGAGAGCCAGGCAATGCTGAGAATCCCTAAAACAAATGGAATGTGTCCGAAACGCTTGGTAAGATTATCCGCCATAAAGGCGATAATGAGCGGTATCCAGCTCAGAAACAGGTTCCAATCGAGCGAAAAATCAACCGGGGAGTTGAAAAGGATGCGGACAAGGTGGAAAAATACCGCAAGCAGGCTCAGAAGCAAAAGCAGCAGCAGCGAAAACAAGCCTTCCATCGTAATGATGGGAGGATCGGATACGCTGAATTTATAATTCCTTATCCAATCTATCAAACGGTCCAAGTGTACGTAATTTAAGTTCTTTCATGACGAATAAGCAAGACAAACAAATGCTCACGTCTGACCAACTCTGATCAAGAGGCCTGTGCCTCAGTAGGGTTTACGATTTTCGGCTGATCCTTTTTAGGTCTCCTCCGCTTGTTCCTGCGCTTGGGCTTACCGCCCGCAGTCTGTGCACCGGCCGTTGTCACATCAGCCGCCAAGGTGGCGGACTCTGCACTGGTGGTACTCCCGGGTTTCGCTTCGCGGTGTGGTTTCCTCGCAGCTGGCGCTCCCGAGCCGGCTTTTTTCTTACTCTTCCTATTGTTGCTATTACGCCCTCCGGTACGAAAACGTGGCGGCTCGAATACAGGAGCCTCTCCCAATCCCAGCTCTGCCGTAACGGACTTTTTCTCCAACTCCTTTTCAAAAAGCCTTTCGATCTTCAATACATATTTCTGATCGTGCTCATTGATGAACGTCATCGCCGTGCCTTTGGATTCGGCGCGTGCTGTACGCCCTATACGGTGCACGTAATCCTCGGGGTCGCGGGGGACGTCGTAGTTCACAACATGGCTGAGATTATCAATATCTATGCCGCGGGATAACACATCGGTCGCAACCAGGATCGGGAACTGCCGGTTTTTGAAATCACGCAGTACGATTTCTCTTTCCCCTTGCTCCGAATCCGAAGAAATCCCATGGGCGCCCAGTCCCAGTTTGCGTAGCGCCCGTACGATCGGCTCGACGTTGGATTTACGGGAAGTGAACAGCACCATACTGATATTTTCAACGCCTTTCAGCAAATGCATCAGCAACGGCAGTTTCTGCTCGTCTTTGGCCAGGTAAAACTGCTGGTCAATGCGGTCGGCCGGGCGGGAAACCGCCAGCCTGATCTCCTCGGGATCTTTCAGAATGCGTTTAGCCAGATCACCGATCTTAGGCGGCATAGTGGCCGAAAACATCAATGTCTGCCGCTCATTGGGCAGGTAGCTCATGATTTTCAGGATATCGCCTAGAAAACCCATATCGAGCATACGGTCGGCCTCGTCAAGAACCAGGTGCCGCAGGTCACGGAAATGAACGTAGCCCAGCTGCAAATGCGCAATGAGCCGGCCCGGCGTGGCAATGATAATATCGGCGCCCTGGGTTAATGCTTTTTTCTGCTGGTCCCATTCGGGGCCCTTGTTACCGCCATACACGGCAATGCTGGTGGCACCCACAAAATAACCCAAACCCTGTATTTGCTGATCGATTTGCACCGCCAGCTCACGGGTAGGCACCAGAATCAGTGCCCCGGTATGCGCATTGGCCTCGTGGGCAACTTTGTCGAGAATGGGAATCAGGTACGCGGCGGTTTTGCCGGTTCCGGTTTGAGCGCAGGCAAGCAGGTCCTTGCCGCTGAGAATGTGTGGTATAGCCTGCTCCTGGATAGGCGTAGCCTGTTGGTAGTTCATGGAATCCACGGCGTTCAGAACGTCTTCGTGGAGTTCAAATTCGTTGAAATTCAAAATTCAGCTTTTAATATCCGTAAATCCGTTGATTTCCAGATGTGTTATACATATAGCTGACCTTGATTTTCCCAGTCAGCAAACCGCTCGATTTGAACAAATATAACCAATAAGTGCTAAAACGACAAGAAAGGTACGAAACCACCGTGTAAAAGATTCACTACACGGCTTGGTTAAGTATTGTCTTTTATGCCCAGATATAATCAAGTGTGGTCAGGTATAGTCAAGTGTGGTCATCGAGAGAAAACAATCCCTGACCACAAATGACCGTACCTGACCACACCTTCTTGCAACAATACGGTTTTCAGACGTCGACTGCCCTCAGATCGCTAGCTTCTTCGGGCGTGTAAAGTCTTGATCGGGTGATGAAACGCACACCCAGCGGTATCTCCAATGAAAAACTCGCACCCCTGCCGGGCACAACATCGATTGTCAGCTGGGTATGCTGCCAGTACTCGAACTGGTCCCGGCTCATAAAAAACGCACAGCCCGCTATTTCCCCCAACAACACATCACTTTCCGACACGCGGAACTCCCCTTTTGGAAAACACATGGGCTGTGAGCCGTCACAACAACCCCCACTCTGATGAAACATCAGCTCTCCATGCAACTCCCGAAGCTGGTCGACAACCTTCTCGGCTTCGGGAGTAATCAGAACGCGCTCGGTCATAACATCCTCAGAAAAATCCCAGCTTGTTCTTATCGTATGAAATCAGCATGTTCTTCGTCTGGCGGTAGTAACCCAGCATCATTTTGTGGTTTTCCCGGCCAAAACCCGACTTTTTGTAACCACCGAACGGAGCGTGGGCGGGATAAGCGTGGTAATTATTGACCCACACCCTACCCGCCAGGATCGCCCGTGGTACCTGGTAAAGCTCGTGCGCGTCGCGCGTCCATACGCCCGCACCTAACCCGTATAATGTATCATTCGCTATGGCGATCGCCTCCTCGGTGGTTTTGAAAGTCGTCACGCACACCACCGGACCAAATATCTCTTCCTGGAAAATTCGCATTTTATTATGGCCCTTAAAAATCGTTGGCTGTATGTAGTACCCGCCCGAAATACCATTCTCAAATCTTTGCGCATCACCGCCGGTGAGCACTTCTGCGCCTTCCTCCTTGCCTATTTTCAAATATGACAAAATCTTTTCGTACTGATCGTTCGAAGCCTGCGCGCCCATCATGGTGGTACCATCGAGCGGGTGGCCCATTTTGATCGCCTTCGTTCGCTGGATGACCCTTTCAATGAATTTGTCGTAAATGCTCTCATGCACCAGCATCCGCGATGGACACGTACAAACCTCACCCTGGTTCAATGCAAACAAAACGGCACCTTCAATAGCCTTATCCAGGAAAGCATCATCTTCATCCATGACTGATGGGAAGAAAATATTGGGCGATTTACCACCCAGCTCCATCGTCACCGGCACCAGATTGTCGGAAGCGTACTGCATAATAAGCCTTCCGGTAGTGGTTTCACCCGTAAATGCAACCTTGGCCACTCGCGGCGACGATGCAAGCGGCTTACCGGCTTCGACGCCAAAGCCCGTAACGATATTAAGCACGCCGGCAGGCAAAATGTCGCCGATCAGCTCCATGAGTATCATAATGGAAGTAGGCGTCTGCTCGGCAGGCTTCACCACCACGCAGTTGCCAGCGGCCAGCGCAGGCGCGATTTTCCAGGTAGCCATCAGCAGCGGGAAGTTCCAGGGGATAATCTGCGCCACCACGCCCAGCGGCTCGTGCAGGTTAATGCAAACCGTATTTTCGTCGTGCTCGGAAACGCTGCCTTCCTCGGCGCGTATCACGCCGGCAAAGTAGCGGAAATGGTCCACACAAAGCGGCAAGTCAGCAGCACGGGTTTCGCGGATGGCCTTTCCGTTATCGATGGTTTCGACGACTGCTAGGTATTCGAGGTTGTCTTCTATCACCTGCGCAATTTTCAGCAGCAGGTTGCTGCGGTTGGTA
>Ga0209676_1000311_pt1 | contig 95478 bp, 90 predicted proteins | sample AraplaCvi_mLB_r2_FD_184282 | JGI IMG/M metagenome (GOLD analysis project Ga0209676, IMG submission 184282) | Arabidopsis root microbial communities from North Carolina, USA - plate scrape MF_Cvi_mLB_r2 (SPAdes) (version 2) | ecosystem: Host-associated > Plants > Roots > Endosphere | place: USA...
CTCTTCGACCGTCGGGCGCTTCCGGAAACGGAGGAGCCCGGGTCCCGGTAAGGCCTGAACAGGGCCACCTGCCGGGACGCTGGCGGATAACGGTCGCGCGGAGCGTCCTGGCTTCGTCGAAACGGTATCAACTATTCAACTCTCCGGACGTCGTCCGGCGCTCCGCGTCCCTTTCCATCCCTTCAGCGGTCAGGCCGCGTGAAGCGGCAGCGCCGTGAATGCTCAAGACCGGAACGCTCCGCACGTTCCATCCATTCCTCCTGCGAACCCGCGAGGAGAACCGCCATGACCGATGTCGACAACAACTGGGACGAACAGGACGGCGCCGAGACGCTGGACGAGGATGTCGTCGGCAAGGACGGCGAGCTGCGCACCTTCGAGGAGCTGCCGGACGTGCTGGACGTCACCCAGGCCGAGGGCGACGCCGACGATGACGACGCCCTGATCGGCGAGGATCTGGACGACGACGAGATCATCGCGCTCGAGGAAGACGCCGACCCCGGTGACGGCCGCGACGTCGACGACGAGCGTCCCGAAGTCTTCGACGGCGAATAGGGGCGGACCAGGATGGCGGCGCGCAAGCTCGCGGCCTATGCGGCCAAGCGCGACTTCAAGCTCACGGCCGAGCCCTCGGGCGAGGTCGGGGTCGCCGCGTCCAAGCGGGCGCGTTTCGTCATCCAGAAGCACGACGCCACCCGGCTGCACTACGACCTGCGTCTGGAGCACGACGGCGTCTTCCTGTCGTGGGCGGTGACCAAGGGCCCGTCGCGCGATCCGCACGACAAGCGCCTGGCCGTCCATGTCGAGGACCACCCGCTGGCCTATGGCGACTTCGAAGGCACGATCCCGGAAGGCCAGTACGGCGGCGGCACGGTGATGCTGTGGGACCGCGGCTGGTGGGCGCCGGAGCCGGGCTTCGACCTGGAGAAGGGCCTGAAGAAGGGCGAGATCAAGCTGGTCTTCGCCGGCGAGCGGATGAAGGGCGGCTATGTCCTGGTCCGGATCAACAACGATAAATTTGGCGGCGGGAAGCGCGAGAACTGGCTGCTGATCAAGCATCGCGACGAGTTCGCGATCGAGGGCGATCTCGACTTCCTGAACGACACCGCGTTCTCGATCGCCTCGGGCCGCACGATGGAGCAGATCGCGGCCGGCAAGGGCAAGGCGCCCACCCCGTTCATGAGCAAGAAGGCCGCCGCGTCGGACGCCGTCTGGAACAGCAACCGCTCGCCCGAGGCCAGCGCCGAAAAAAAGGCGGCCGAGGAGACCGGCGCGCCGAAGGGACGGGAGGCGAAGGCCTCCAAGCCCGCCAAGGCCAAGCCGGCGGCAAAGGCCGCCAAGAAGACGGCCATGCCCGACTTCGTGCCGCCTCAGCTGTGCAAGCTGGTTGACCGTCCGCCGGGAGGTGGCGACTGGGTCCATGAGATCAAGTTCGACGGCTACCGCATGCAGCTGCGTATCGAGGGCGGCAAGGCGGCCCTGCGCACCCGCGCAGGCCTGGACTGGAGCAAGCGCTTCCCGCAGTTGATCGAGGAGGGCGAGGGCCTTCCCGACGCCCTGATCGACGGCGAGGTCGTGGCCCTGGACGAGCACGGCTCGCCAACCTTCTCCGGTCTGCAGGCGGCGCTGTCGGACGAAAAGACCGAGGACCTGATCTTCTTCGTCTTCGACCTGCTGCATGAAGGCGGCGAGGACCTGACCGAACGGCCGCTGTCGGAGCGCAAGGCGCGGCTGAAGGCGCTGCTGCCCCCCTCATCGAAAAAAGGCGGCGAGCGCATCCGCTATGTCGAACACTTCACCAGCGGCGGCGACGCGGTGCTGCAGTCGGCCTGCAAGATGTCGCTGGAGGGCGTGGTCTCCAAGAAGCTGGACGCGCCGTACCGCTCGGGCAAGCCGGGAACCTGGACCAAGGCCAAGTGCCGCGCCGGCCACGAGGTGGTGATCGGCGGCTGGACCACGACGGGCGACGCCTTCCGCTCGCTGATCGTCGGGGTCAATGACAAGGACACCGGCCATCTGGTCCATGTTGGCCGGGTCGGCACCGGCTATGGTCGCGAGAAGCTGACCAAGCTGCTGCCGGCTCTGAAGCGCCTGGAGCGCAAGACCTCGCCGTTCAGCGGCAAGGGCGCGCCGCGGGGCGGGGCCAACATCCACTGGGTCGAACCCGAGCTGGTGGCCGAGATCGAGTTCGCCGGCTTCACGGGCGACGGTTCGGTGCGCCAGGCTTCGTTCAAGGGTCTGCGCGAGGACAAGCCCGCCAAGGCGGTCGAGGCCGAGGCGCCGGCGCCGGTCGAGGATGTCGCGCTGGCCCAGCCCAAAGCGGCGGCGGCTCCGAAGCGCTCGGGCGGCAAGGTCCAGGTGCTGGGCGTGGCCATCTCCAATCCCGACAAGCCGCTATGGCCAGACGCCAGCGACGGGACGCCTGGGACCAAGCTCGATCTCGCTGAATATTTCGAGGCGGTCGGTCCCTGGATGCTGGAGCACATCAAGGGCCGGCCGTGCTCGGTGATCCGCATGCCCGACGGCATCGGCCACGAGACCTTCTTCCAGCGCCACTCGGGCAAGGGCGTTTCGGCCTTGATCGACGACGTCACCGTCAGCGGCGACCGCAAGCCCTATCTGATGTTCAACACGCCCGAGAGCCTTGTCGCCGCCGCCCAGTGGGGCGCGACCGAGCTGCACCCGTGGAACTGTCGGCCGAACGCGCCGGAGGTTCCTGGCCGGCTGGTGTTCGATCTCGACCCCGCGCCGGACGTTTCCTTCGACGCCGTGGTCGAGGGGGCGCGGGAGATCCGCGACCGGCTGGAGGCCCTGGGTCTGACGCCGTTCTGCAAGACCACCGGCGGCAAGGGGCTGCACGTGGTCACGCCGCTGAAGCCGACCAAGATCGGCTGGGATGGGGCCAAGGCCTTCGCCCGCGAGGTCTGCGCCCGCATGGCCGCCGACAGTCCCGACCAGTACCTGCTGAACATGTCCAAGAAGGAGCGGAGCGGAAAGATCTTCCTGGACTACCTGCGCAACGACCGCATGAGTACGGCGGTCGCGCCGCTGTCGCCGCGTGGCCGGCCCGGGGCGCCGGTCTCGTGGCCCGTGGCCTGGACCCAGGTGAGGAAGGGGCTGGATCCGGCGCGGTTCAACATCCGCACCGTGCCGGGACTGCTGAAGGACCTCGACGCCTGGGATGCCTATGGGGAGAGCGAGCGTGATCTGGCGGCGGCGATCAAGAAGCTGGGGAGTTCGAAGAGCAGCGCCAAATAAACCTCGTCATCCCGGCCGCAGCGAAGCGGAGAGCCGGGACCCAGGGGCGGCTTCACTGCGCTTGGCCCCTGGGTCCCGGGTCGGCTACGCCGCCCGGGATGACGAGGCTTGTTCAGCTCGCCTTCTTCCGCGCCGGCGTCTTGTGCGCGGTCTTTGCCGGAGCCTTGGCTGCCGGCTTCTTCGCCGCGGCCTTCGCCGGCGCCTTGCCCAGGCTGTTGCGCAGGGCCTCCATCAGGTCGACGACGTTGGTGTCCTCGGGCTCGTCCGGCGCCGACACCTTCCGCCCCTTGCCCTTCTGCTTTTCCTTGATCAGCGCCCGCAGCGCGTCCTCGTAGCGGTCGTTGAACTGCTCGGGATCGAACGGGCCTTCCTTCTGCTCGATGATCTTCTGGGCGATCTGGATCATCGCTGTGTCGGGCTTCTTCTCGGGAATGGCGTCGAAATAGCTGGCGGCGTCGCGCACCTCGCGACGGGTGCGCAGGCTCCAGGCGACCATGCCGTTCTCGCGCGGTTCGATGGCCAGCAGGCGCTCGCGCTGGTGCATGACGACGCGGCCAAGGGCGACCTGACCCTCCTTGGTCATCGCCTCGCGGATCACGCCGTAGGCCTCGGCGGCCAGCTTGCCGTCGGGGACCAGGAAGTACGGATTGTCCCAATAGAGACGATCGATCTCGGCGGCGGGCACGAAGCGTTCGATGTCGATCGTGCGGGTGCTCTCCAGGCGGACACTGTCGATCTCGTCCTGGGTCACGACGATGTACTCGCCCTTCTCGTACTCGTAGCCCTTGACGATCTCCGAGCGCTCGATCGGCCCCAGGTCCGGATCGGTCGGGATCATCCGGATCCGGTTGTGGGTCTTCTTGTGCAGCATGTTGAAGTGCACGTCGCCGCGCGAGTCGGTGGCGGTGTACATCGCGACGGGGCAGGTCACGAGCGACAGGCGCAGGTGGCCCTGCCAGGTAGGACGGCCGGCGGCCATGGGCGTTTCTCCGTTCGAGCCGAGTCAACGGCGCTTGGCGCAGAGGTGTTCCGCTATGCTTCGGCGCACGAGGCCTGGGCCGCCTCCAGGAAGCGGATGACCGCCAATTCGAAGGCGCGCTCCGAGCGGCCGGGCTTCAGCGGCAGCACGCCTTGCTGATAGGCCTCCAGCACCAGGGGGTGGATGTACGAGCCCCGGCAGACGGCGGCGGTATTGCCCAGCAGGCCGGCCACGGCCTTCACGCAGGTATTGACGTTGCGCCTGGCCTCGGTGGCGCTGCCGGCCTTGGGGACCAGACACAGGGCGCGAGCGGCGGCCAGGGTGCCGGCCCAGGTGCGGAAGTCCTTGGCCGAGAAATCCTCGCCGATCGTGGCGCGGAGATAGGCATTGACGTCGGCGCTCTCGACAGAGCGCCGCTGGCCGTCGTCATCGATGTACTGGAAGAGCCGCTGGCCAGGCACGTCCTGGCAGGCCTTGACGATGCGGGCCAGGCGCTTGTCGCGGAAGCCGGTCGTGTGGACCTTGCCGCTCTTGCCCTTGAACTGGAACGTGCCCCCGACGCTGGACAGCCTGGCGTGGCGGTCGCGCAGGGTTGTCAGGCCAAAGCTCTTGTTGGCCTGGGCGTACTCTTCGTTGCCGACGCGGATCAGGGTCAGCTCCATCAGCCGCACCACGGCGGCGATGACCTTGTCGCGTGGCAGGCCGCGTAGCGCCAGGTCGGCCTCGACCTGGGCGCGCAGCTTGGGCAGGGCGCGGCCGAAGGCGATCATGCGGCCGAACTTCAGCCCGTCGCGGTCGCGCCGCCAGGCCTCGTGATAGCGGTACTGCTTGCGGCCCTTCTGGTCGCGGCCGGTCGCCTGGATGTGGCCGCGCGGCGAGGGGCAGATCCAGACGTCGGTCCAGGCCGGCGGGATGGCCAACAGCCGGATGCGGTCCAGCGTGGCGGCGTCGCTTACCTTGTCGCCGTCCGGATCGCGATAGGCGAAGCCGTCACCGGCCTTCACGCGGCGCAGGCCGGGATCGTCATCGTTGACGTAGAGAAGGCCGGGCGCCGCCGGCTGCAGGTCGATCGTATCGCGCGGCATAGGCCAGCCCTTCGTCACCGCTCCGTCGCCGGATCAACGGAAGGCCTGGGCGAGGGTTCCGAACATGAAAAAAGGCCCATGGCGGAACGCCACGGGCCTCGTTTCAGAGCTGTCGCCGCGCCTAGAACTCGTAGCGCAGCGAGACCTGCATGTACCACAGCGACAGGCCCGTATTGCGGGTCTTGGTCACCGAGGTCGGGACGCTGGAGTAGCGGTAGCGGGCGCAGCTGGCGTCGTTCGTCGCGGCGAGGGCGCCGGTCGAGGTCAGGCAGTCGACGCGGGCCAGGGTGTTGACGTCGCCGTATTCCGACACCAAGCCCCAGTCGCGGTTGATCAGGTTCAGCACGTTGCGGATGTCGACCTGGAGCTTCAGCTTGTGGCCGTCGATCAGGGTCGGCAGCTGCTGGCTGAACTGGGCGTCCAGGCGGTTCACCGGGGCGTTGGTGTTGGAATTCTTCTGCACCAGTCCGGTCGGTAGGTTGAACTGCGTCACATACTTCTTGAACAAGGTCAGGTCGTTGGCGGTGGCGAAGGTCACCAGGCCGTAGTCCAGGCCCGACGCGCCGCCCGTGCCGCTGAGATCGGGCACGTACAGCATCTGGGCGGTGCGGTTGACGCCGAACACCTGGCTGCGGCCCGACTGGCGATCCTGCATGTAGAAGCCGAACGGACGGCCGTCCTGGCGCTCGGCGAAGAGCGTCACGCGGGTCTCGTTGTCGCCGAAGAACTTCTTGCGGTAGCTGAACTCGGCCTTGTAGCGGTTCTTGATCTCGTAGACCGAGCGACCCAGATAGTCGCGGTTCGGGTCCATGCCGGCGGCGACGCCGCCGTACAGCGAGCCCGCCGTGGTGCCGAAGAACAGGCCGGCATTGATGTCGTTCATGTTCTGGCGGGCATAGCCCAGCGAGAAGTCGCCACCCCAGTCGAAGCGCTTGGAGATCTGGGCCGAGGCGGTCCAGCTGTCGCCCTTGTCGGCGTTGGTGACGATGACGTCGCGGTTCGAGCCGAGGTTGGTCGAGGCCTTGCCCGGCGTGGTGGCGGCCAGGCCGTCATAGCGGATCCGGCCGTCGGGCAGGAACTGCTGGACGCCGTTGATCACCAGCGGCTGGGCGCGGCTGTCGTAATAGGTGATCTCGTTCTGGGCCTGGGTGGCGATGTAGTTGACCGTGGCGATCCAGCCCTCGGTCCACTTGCCCGATCCACGCCATTCGCCCGACAGGTACAGCTTCCACTGGCCCGGCATCTCGAAGCTGGGCGACAGGGCGATCACCTCGCTGAGCGGCGGAATGGTCGGCGAGCCGGTCAGGGTGCCTTGCTGCAGCTGCTGGACGATGGTCGGCACGGCCAGGCCGAACTTGCTGTCGGTGTTCAAGCCATCCAGGGCCGCCGAGCCGATGGCCTGGGTGAAGCCCGGCGTGCCGCCGGTTTCGGTGAACGTCCCGTTGCTGTTGCGCTGGATGGTAACCTGGCTGGTGGCGTAGCCGGTATTGTAGAACGAGATGCCGGTCAGCACGTCGGGCGAGCCGCCCGCGAACAGGCCAAAGCCCCCTGTGAAACGCAGGCTGTCGGTCGCTTTCCAGTCGACCGAGACGCGAGGCATCAGCACGTGCAGCCCGTCGATGGTCTTCTGGTTGGTGAAGCCGTTCCGGCTGGTGAAGTTCGGGTTCAGGATCGGACGGTCCGGCTCGTCGTACCAGTCGAAGCGGACGCCCGCCGAGACCTGCAGGTCGTCGGTGATGTCCAGGGTGTCCTGGGCGAAGCCGGAATAGGTCCAGTAGGTGCTGTTGAAGGCCGCGTTATTCGGGTTGCCGGTGACCGAGTTGGCGTAGATCAGCTGGCTGGCCTTGCCGGCCTGATAGTCGGCGATCGAGTCGAAATAGTACTGGCCGCGCGCGTTGGGCACGAAGACATCGAACACGTCGGCCTTGCGGGCCTGGGCCCCGAACTTGAAGCGGTTCTCACGCCAGCTGTACTCGCCCACGGCCTGGTAGCGGGTCTCCTGCTCGTCCAGGGCGTTGGCGTGGCGGAACTGGTCGGGACCGAAATAGACCTGCGAGAAGCCGGCGGCGCAGCTGGTCAGGGTGGCGTCCGGGGTCGGGGCGGCGCAGATGCGCACGTCCGAGAAGTTCTGGCCGCCAGGCGGGTTCTGGCCGTTGCGGTAGTCGCGGTAGGTGGCCTTCAGCGTGGTCGAAAGGTTGTCGGTCCAGTTGGAGTGGATCTCCAGCGTGGTGGCCTCGTCGCTGTTGGCCTGCTGATACCAGTGCGACGACAGGGCGGCGACGCCGGCGGCCAGGTCGGTGCGTTGGAACGAGCTGCTCTCGGCATAGCGATAGGTCAGGCTGGCGCGGTGCTTGTCGCTGATGTTCCAGTCGATCTTGGCCGAGTACTTCTTGTCGGTGACCGGGGCGGTCAGCGGGATCGCGCCCAGCGCGTAGTCGCTCGCGTAGTTATTGTTGTAGGTGTTGACGATCGAGTCGATCGTCGCCTGGGTCAGGCCGTTCGAGAAGGTGTTGACCGCGCCCGAGCCCGGCGCGCCGAACTGGGTGGTGTCCAGGGTCTTGTAGGTCTCGTAGCTGACCGCGAAGAACAGCTTGTCCTTGATGATCGGGCCCGACAGGAACCCGCCGTAGTTCTTCTGGCTGATGGTCTGCGGCACGCGGGTGTCGCTGTAGTGCCGGCCGACCATGCCCTCGTTCAGGTAGTTGACGAAGCCGACGCCGTGGAAGCTGTTGCCGCCCGAGCGCAGCACCAGGTTCAGGGCGCCGCCGACGAAGTCGCCGTTTTCGACGTCGGTCGGCACGGCCGCGACCGAGAACTGCTCGACCGCGTCCAGGGTGACCGGACCGCGCGCGGTGCTCATGCCGCCCTGGGCGAGGCCGAAGTTGTCCTGGGCCGACACGCCGTCGACCGCCAGGCGATTGAAGCGCGGGTTCGAGCCGGCGATCGAGATGCCGCCGCCGTTGGTGCCGGCGCGCGAGCCGGCCAGGTCCTGAGCCACCAGGATGTCGCGACGGGCGAAGTCGCGAGGGTCGCGGGTCACGGCCACGACCGAGTTCAGGTCGTCGCGGTTCAGGACGGTCTTGGGGCCCTGGTCGTTGTTGGCGCGGCTGGCGGCCGAGACCACCACGGCCTCGACCTCGGCGCTGTCGCCCAGTTCGACGGCCAGATCGGTGGTCTTGCCCAGGCTGAGATAGAGGTCGCTGTAGGTCTTGGCCCCGCCGTCCGGGGTGGTGACGGTCACCGTGTACGGACCGCCGACCCGCAGACCACGCGCATCGAACGCGCCGCTGGCCCCGGTCATGGTCACGGCGCGCGTGCCCGAGGGCGTGTGCAGAACGGTGACGCTGGCGTTCGGCACCGCCACGCCGTTGTTGTTCACCTGCCCGTGCAGGGCGGCGGTGGTCTCCTGCGCGTAGGCTGCGCTCCCTATCGCCAGCGCCATCGCGCCAAGGGCGGCCCCCGCCGCCAATCGCTTCATCGAAACCATCTTATATCCCCTCGCTTGGCAGCGCCGCGCGCCAGCCCCCTGGCGGCGCCGATGGCGACACTGCGTGTCGAGTCCGACACAGGGCCGCGAACAGACAAAGACATGCCGATGCAAACGATGAGGTGCGAGGCGCGCCTGCCTGCGAATTGGACGGGGTGCGCGGTTGAACGTTCGTTCGCTAGGCGCATGAGCGGACGGCGCGCGGGTGCAAAGTAAGATTTTACTTCGTGTGCGGATCGCCGACTGAGTCGCGAGGCAACAAAAAGCCCGCGTCGCCGGAGCGATCGCGGGCTGGTTTGCCGAGGATCTCGAAGGCCGTTACGGGGCCTCGTCATCCACCATGGCGCGGACCAGGTCGACGACCCGGCGGCGCAGGCGGCGGTCGGCCAGGCGTGGGAACAGGCTTGCCAGTTCCAGGCCCTCCGGCGTGGAGACGAACTCGGTCATGCGCTGGGCGAAGCCGTCGTCGATGCCGCCGTCGGTGTCTTCGAGACCCTCGAAGAAGTAGGACACCGGGGCCTGCAGCAGCTTGGCGGCGTCGTACAGCTTGCTGGCGCTGATGCGATTGGCGCCGCGCTCGTACTTCTGGATCTGCTGGAAGGTGATGCCGAGAGCGTCGGCGACCTGGGTCTGGGAAAGGCCCATCATCTTGCGGCGAATTCTCAGCCGGGCGCCCACATACAGGTCAACGGGGTGGGCCGGTTCGGCTGCGGCTCGATCGTTCACGCCTCTATTCCCTCCAACGCCGCAGGGGCGGCCTGATAGATATGTTAACGGATATAGACCGAGCTTGGCTGCGTCGTCACGTGCGGGCATGCACGGAACGGGTCTTCGCGCCAAAGTGTCGCGCTCGCCCTTTTGTCGTTAACGATGAATCGCCTGGGGCGCGCCAAGGTCGTCGGGGGTTGACGTTCGGGCCGCTGGAAGGTGTTTGCGCGCCATGACAGTTCAATCGGGCGCGCGTATCGCCGTGGCGGGAGCCGGGGCCTTGGGATCCGCTGTGGCGGTGTGTCTGGCGCGCGCGGGTTTCCAGGTCACCATCTTCGATCCGGCCGCGCCGGGCGACAACGCCTCGGGCGTGGCGGCGGGCATGCTGGCCCCGGTCAGCGAGGCGCTGTTCGACCCTGCTTCGCGCGATCACCTGGCCCTCATGCGCCGCGCCCGTGACCTGTGGCCGGCCTTCGCCGAGGACCTGGGCATCGAGATCTCCCGCGCCGGCGTTCGGATCGAGGGCTCGGATGCGTGGCGTGGCCAGGTGGGCCGGAAACTGCGCGACCTGGGCTTGCCGACGGACGAGATCATCCGCGAGGATTGGCGTCTCGAGGCGCGGCCCGCGTTGGCGGTGTTGCACCGGGCGGCCGGAGCGGCCGGCGCTCGGTTCGAGGCCGTCGCGGTCGAGGCGTTCGCGCCCGGCGCCCTGACACTCGGCGATGGCCGGATCGAAGCCTTCGACATCCTGGTGCTGGCGACCGGGCCTGGCGCGCGCGGCGGCCAGCTGGCGCCCGAAACGGCCGCCCTGACCCCGGTGAAGGGGCAGATCCTGCGCATGCCGGCGACCGAGGACGGCGCGGTGGTGCGGGGCGAGGGCGTCTATCTGGCGCCGGGCGAGAGCCTGGCGATCGGCGCCACCATGGAAGTCGGTCGCGACGACCTGGCCCCCGAAGCCTCAGCGACCCAGGCCTTGCGCGCGGCGGCCTGGTCTCTGCGGCCGGACCTGGATCTGGATGCGGCCCGCGTGGAGGTCGGCGTGCGCGCGACGACGGCCGACGGCCTGCCGCTGGTAGGCTGGAGCGCAGCGCCGGGTGTCATGCTGGCAGTGGGCGCACGGCGTAACGGCTGGCTGCTCGCGCCGCTTGTGGCCGACATGGTCGCGGCGTATCTGAATGGCGATAACCCGGGCCCCGACGCCGCCGCCATGGACGCGCGCCGCTTCGAGGAGTCCGAGACCCAAGAACCATAAGACGCAGGGGAGCAGGGCTGGATGTCCGGATTCTGGTTGACCGAGGAACAGGAAGCCATTCGCGAAGGCGTGGCCAAGGTGTGCGCCGCCTTCGACGACGAGTACTGGCGTCGCACGGACGAGACCGGAAACTTCCCTGAAGAATTCGTCGCCGCCATCGCCGAGGGCGGCTGGTTGGGCGTGGCCATGCCCGAGAGCGTCGGCGGGGCTGGCCTGGGCCTGACGGAGGCCGCCGTGATGATGCAGACCGTGGCCCAGTCGGGCGCGGGCTTCTCGGGCGCCAGCGCCATCCATCTCAACATCTTCGGCCCGATGCCGCTGGTGAAGTTCGGCAGCGACGAGCAGCGCAATCGCCTGCTGCCCCGGATCATCTCCGGCGAGGACAAGATGTGCTTCGCGGTGACCGAGCCGAACTCGGGGCTCGACACCTCCAGCCTGGAGACCCGGGCCGAGAAGGTCGATGTCGGCTATCGCCTGAACGGCCGGAAGATCTGGACCACCGGCGCCCAGCGCGCCAACAAGATCCTGATCATCGCCCGCACCACGCCCAAGGACCAGTGCGCCAAGCCCACACAAGGGCTCAGCCTGTTCTATACCGACCGCGAGAAGATCGACGCCAAGCCGATCCCGAAGATGGGACGCAAGGCTGTCGAATGTAACATGCTCTTCATCGAGGACCTGTTCGTCCCGGCGCAGGATCTGGTCGGCGAGGAGGGTAAGGGCTTCCAGTACCTGCTGCACGGCCTGAACCCCGAGCGCGTGCTGTTTGCCGTCGAGGCCATCGGTCTGGGCCGCGCGGCGCTGGCCAAGGCGACAACCTACGCCAACGAGCGGATCGTGTTCGGCCGGCCGATCGGCAAGAACCAGGGCGTGGCCCATCCGCTGGCCAAGTCGTGGGCCGAGCTGGAGGCCGCCAACCTCTTGGCCTTCAAGGCCGCCGCCCTCTACGACCAGGGCAAGGACTGCGGGGCCGAGGCCAACGCCGCCAAGTACCTGGGCGCGGAAGCCGGCTTCCACGCCTGCGAGAACGCCGTCCTGGCCCACGGCGGCATGGGCTACGCCAAGGAGTACGACGTCGAGCGCTACTTCCGCGAGGCGATGATCGCCCGCATCGCGCCGGTCAGCCGCGAGATGATCCTGAACTTCATCGCCGAGCGCGTGCTGGGCCTGCCCAAGAGCTACTGAGGAAATGGCCGGGTCGAGGCGTAACGACCCGGCCACCGTTTCAACGCCGGAGGAGGGCTCCTGCGAAAAGGGGCTGTCAGGCGCCCGCGTTGAAGCGGATCGGGATGCGCACGGTCGCGCCATCGACCGCCTCGCCGTTCTCCATCTGCGGCTTCATCTTGAAGAAGCGCGAGACCTTCAGGGCGGCGACGCCGAAGCCCTCGTCGGTCGGGGTCTCCGTCAGCACCGTGCAGTCGCGGACCGTTCCGTTGATCGCCACCACGCAGTTCAAGGTCGCCGAGCCAGACAGGCCGCGCCGCTGGGCGCTTTCTGGATAGTAGCGAGCCATATCGTCGGCCGACGGCAGTCTCAGCCAGTTGGCTCGGGTGATGACCTTCGGCTGCGGTATGGGCGGGACGTTCGGCTGGGCGGGGACGGTCGGCAGGGTCATGGGGCCGGGCGCCGGCGGGCCCTCGGGAATGTCGATAGGCTTGATCGGCAGCGGGTCGAGCGGCGGCAGTGGCGTCGGGACTGGGCTATGCAGCCGCATCTGGTTGCGCGGCGGCTGGTCGGTCGGCGGGGGAGGGACAGGCGGCTTCGGCGCGATGTACGGAGGTTCCAACCGGAAGACCTGATCCGGTTCGGCCGGGGGCAGCGGCGCGACGTACTTCTGGTAGGCCAGGTAGCCGATCAGTCCGATGTGCAGCGCGCCCGAGACGCCCAGGCCGATCAGTAGGGCCCTCCAGGGCTTGCGCGGCGGGGCGTCCAGGCCGGGAATGCCGGAGCCGTTGGGGTTGAGAGCCAGGGCCATGTCGACCTCCTAGATGAAATTACATCTGTGAGATCAGATCAGCGCGCTTCTGCGTCCGTGTAAATTGACATTCGTAATCTATGTGTCGATTTTTCTTACGGTTGTAAGATCGGGTGCGGCATCTCGTCTCCGGACCCCGGGACGTGGACGTGGTTAATTGCGAATTAACCATGATCGCCGAGTGATGAGGCCCATGCCCGCCGTCAGCTCCATCCGCAATGTCGTCGAGTCGGCGATCCAGCGCGCTTCCAGCGCGACGGGTGTCGACTTCACGTTCCTGATGGGTACGGCCAAGCGCGAGAGCGGTTTCAACCCCGCCGCCAAGGCCCGTACGTCCTCTGCCTCGGGCCTCTTCCAGTTCGTCGACCAGACCTGGCTGTCCACGCTGAAGAAGCACGGCGCCAAGTACGGCTACGCCCGCTACGCCGACCTGATCAGCCAGGGCTCGGACGGCCGCTATCGCGTCGAGGGCGACGAGGCTCGCAAAGCCGTGCTGGGCCTGAAGACCGATCCGCACGCGGCGTCGCTGATGGCTGGCGAACTGGCGTCGGACCACGCCTCGTACCTGCGCGGCCGGGTAGGGCGTTCGCCGACGGCCGGCGAACTCTATGCGGCCCACTTCCTGGGCCCGTCGGGCTCGGCCCGCCTGATCGAGGCGGCCACCGCCTCGCCCGGCGCCAATGCCGCGGCCATGTTCCCGGACGCCGCCCAGGCCAACAAGTCGATCTTCTACAAGGAAGGCCGCGCCGCGACGGTGGGCGAGGTCTACGCCAATCTGACCAAGACCGCTGGCGCGACCCGGATCGATCCGGGCCCATCCGCGCCGGTCGTCCAGAGCGACCAGGGCTTCCTGCAGTACGCCAGCGGGCGTCGTCTGGAGCGCATCCGCCAGCAGGAGGCGATGGTCGATCTGATCCTGCGCGGCTCGCAGGACGCCGCCAGCCCGTTCGGCGGCTCGGACAATGCCGGCATGGGCGGCGGCCAGCGCCTGGCCAGCTCGATGTTCTCGGCCGAGATGCTGCGCGTGCTGGCCGACGCCAACGACAAGATCAAGCGCTAGCCAGCCCCGCGATCTGGTCCTCGGACCAGCCCAATTCCCTGAACACCGCCGCCGTGTCCTCGCCCAGCTTGGGCGCGGGGCCGCGCGGACCGTCCTCCGAGCCGGGAAAACGGGCCGGCGCGGCTGGCGCCTTGAAGGTCCCGCCTCGGCCGTCGGGCGTATCGACGAAGCAGCCGGCGGCCTCGGCCTGGGCGTCGGCCGCCAGTTCACGTGGGGTCTGGTAGGGCGCCCAGGTGAGGTCGGCGTCGTCCAGGGCGGCCTCGGCCTGCACATAGCTCATGGCTCCGAACGCCTCGTCCAGGATGTCGACCAGCGCCTGGCCATGCTCGCGGCGGGCCTTGGCTGAGGAAAAGCGCGGGTCGTCGACCAGCTCGGGCCGGCCGGCGACGGCGGCGATGCGCGGCCAGTCCACGCTGCCCTGGCGCGGCAACAGGCAGATCCAGCGGCCGTCGGCGGTCTTGTAGAAGTTGGCCAGCGGCTGCACGGCCTCGCGCCGGCCGCGGGTGGAGGCCAGCTTCCCGAAGCGCAGCTGGATCGCCATGTCCGAACCGATCGCATAGACGCCCGTGCGCAGCAGTGAGGTCTCGACCAGCCGTCCAACGCCGGTGACGCTGCGCTCGTGCACCGCCGCCAGGATCGCGGACACCGTCGCCAGCGACGTGACGTGGTCGCCCATGCCGGTGCGGATCGGGAAGGGCTCGGTTCCCTTGGGCGCGGTGATCGAGCCGACCCCGGCCCGCGACCAGAAGGCCGCCACGTCCATGCCGGGCTTGTCGCGGTCGGGTCCGGTCAGGCCATAGCCCGTCAGGCTGCAATAGATCAGGCGCGGATTGATCGCCTGCAGCGCTTCGTAGTCGACCCCAGCCCGCGCCAGGGCGGCGGGGCGGACATTGGTCAGGAAGATGTCCGCCGTGGCCGCCAGCGCCTTCAGCGCGTCGCGGCCCGCGTCGCTGCGGATGTCCAGCACCACGGCCCGCTTGCCCCGGTTGTCGAGCTCGAAGATCGGGTTGGCGTCCTGGTCCGAGCCGATGGTGTCGAAGAAGCGCCGCATCGGATCGCCCTCGGGCGACTCGACCTTGATCACCTCGGCGCCCCAGTCGGCCATGATCCCGGCCGCGCCCGGGGCGGCGATATAGGTCGCCAGCTCGACGACGCGCAGTCCCTCCAGCATCGCTCTCTCCCTTGTTTTCTTGTTGGAGGGAGTGTGCGGGACGAGGGCGGGGATTGGAAAGGCTTACCCGGCGGCAGGCCTTTCCCAAGGGGCTCTAGAACACCAGGCGGCCGGGCGGTTCGACCTTGAGGATGCGCAGAAGGCGCTCGTGGCCGTCGCGGTCGGGCCATCGGATCGCCTGGCCGACCGAGAGGCCGATCAGGCCGGCGCCGACCAGGGACAGCACCGAGATCTTGCCGGCCGCGATGTCGGCCTCCTTGGGATAGACCAGCAGCACCGACCGGGCCGCGCCGTGGGCGTCGTCCTCGAACCGCACGGTCGAGCGCATGCGCACGACGTGATCGGGCATGTCGGCGTCGGGGCGGACCTCGGCGCGGTCGATCTCCCGCAGCAGCATGTCGGCCGCCAGCGGGGCGGCCTGCTCCATCTGCAAGGCCAGCGCAGACAGGTGTTCGACTTCAGTTTCGGCCATGATGAGGTGAGGACGCACGACGGCGTCCGCTTGCGCGAGCATGGGAAGCTCCAGGCAAAGGATGTTTAGGCGCAACGGCCAGCGGCCGTCGTCGGGATGGCGGTGGATGTGTGTTCGCCCCGAACGCCCCGCGGCGATTGGCGCGCGGACGGTTCGGGGCTAGGAGCCTGCGAGCAGGCTACCGCCGTGATGGCGAAAACGCCGAAAGGTCGGGCGCGAGAACATGCGTCATTCTCCATCCCGAGGTCGACTTGTCAAATCGGGCGTGGAGGCGCTCAGGCGGCTTCGGACTTGGTTTCGCTGCGGTTCAGGGCGGCTGCATCGGCCAGGGCGCGGGCCACGGCGGCCACGCTGACGGGCTTGCGCAGGACGATGTCGGCGCCGGCGTCGAGGAACTCGGAGGCTTCCTCGCCATCGCCGTCGATGACGGCCACGATCGGGGCGGCGCGGTTGGGGCCCTCGGCCCCGCGCAGCGAGGCGGCGGCGCCGGGGCCGTCCAGCACCGGCATGCGGTGGTCCAGCATCAGCAGGTCGAACTCGGCGATCCTGGCCAGGTCGGCGGCGCGGCGGCCATTCTGGGCGTGCACGACCTGGTGGCCCAATTGCTCGAGGATGGCGCGCAGCATGGCCGCGTTGAGGGCGTCGTCCTCGGCGATCAGGATGCGCAGGGCGCGGGGCGTTCCCGGCGCGTCGGTCGCGACGGCGTCCAGCTCTTCCTCGAACTCGCAATCGGCGGCGGCGTCGAAGGGCAGGGCCAGGGTGAAGCAGCTGCCCACGCCCACGGCGCTGCGGGCGTCCAGCGCCCCGCCCATCAGCCGCGCCAGCTGGCGCGACAGCGACAGGCCCAGGCCCGCGCCGGTGACTCCGGCGCCGGTGCGCTCGACGCGGCGGAAGGGCTCGAACGCCTGCTCCATCTCTTCGGCCGACAGGCCGGGGCCGGTGTCGGCGACCTCGATGGCCACCAGGCCGTCGCGCAGTTCCAGGCGCACCTCGATGCGGCCGCGCACGGTGTACTTGACGGCGTTGCCCAGCAGGTTGGCGATGATCTGGCGAGTGCGCAGGGCGTCGGCGATCACCGCGCCCTTGTCGCGACCGCGCAGCAGCGGATCGACATGGATCGACAGCTCCAGCCCCTTGGTCGCCGCGTGCGGCTTGTCCAGCAGGACCAGATCCTGGACCAGGCGGACGGGGTCGAAAGGCTGGGTCTCGACGCTCAGGCGGCCGGACTCGGCGGTCTCGCTGTCCAGCGTGGCGTTCAGCACCGAGATCAGGTCCTGGGCGGCGTCGAGCGCGGCGTTCAGCTGTTCGCGCGAGGGCGCGGCGCGACCGCCCCGGCCGGCGGCGGCGGCCAGCACGTGGGTGACGCCGGTCAGGCCGTTGCGGATCTCGTGGCTGAGCGTGGCGACGATGTCGGACTTGCTGCGGGCGGTGCGCTCGGCCGCTTCCAGCACGCGCAGGCGCTCCTCGACCAGCTGCTCGTGGGCGACGGCCAAGCCATGCTGGCGGCGGAACATGCGGTTGAGGATCATGCCCAGCGTCAGGGCCAGGGCCGAGGCTCCCCAGGCCAGCATTCCGGCCTGATGGCCTTCGGGATGTGAGAACTGGGCGATGACAGGACCCGCTACGGCCAGCGGACCGACGATCAGCAGGGCCGGCAGGTACGAGGCCGAGAAGAAGACGCACAGCACCGCGGCGGCCGTGGCCATCATCAGCAGGGTCTCGCGGGCCGGACCCGCGCCCTGGGCGAGGATCGAGATCTGCACGACGCAGATCGCCCACAGCACCCCGCACAGCACCTGGATCCGGGCGCGACGGTTAAGATCTTGCGACGCTTCGTCGCGCAGCCAGTTCACCACGGCGTAGAAAGCGCCCCAGTTGATCGCGAAGATCGCGAAGCTGGCGCTCATCCAAAGACGGTTCACGGCGAACGAGCCGATCCACACGAACAGCGGCAGGCTGATCGCGAAAACCCCAAGCGCGTAAGGCAAAAGCGCGGCCTGGGCGTCCAGGGCCTTGGCCAGTTGGGCGCCGTCCGTAGGGTCTGCTTTCAGGCGGCGCTCGGCGAGCAAGGTCGCGCTCCTTTCGGTTGAGCGCGCACACTAGTCGAGCGTGGTTTGTACCGGGTTACGGGGTATCGTTAATCCACAGCTTCCTGGCTCAAACAATCATTAAGCCTAACCGTCGACCATGCGACTCCAGGCATATCCTCGGCGGGCGAACCATGGCCACCACACGCGCAGCACTGACTGAATCCGACATCCGCATGCTCGTGAAGGGCGCGACGCCCGACGAGCGCGCCCTGGCGGCGCACAAGCTGTGCCGGAACATCGACCGCGCCACCCTCACCGACGAGGAGCGTCAGGTCGCCCACGACATCCTGCGGGTGATGGCCGCCGACGCCGCGGAGCTGGTGCGTCGGGCCCTGGCGGTCACGTTGAAGAACTCGATGGCCCTGCCGGCCGACGTCGCCAACCGCCTGGCGCGCGACGTCGAGAGCGTCAGCCTGCCGGTGATCAGCTTCTCGCCCGTCTTCACCGACACCGACCTGGCCGAGATCGTCCGTGTCGGCGGTCCGGTCCGCCAGATGGCCGTGGCCAAGCGCCCGAAGCTGTCGACCAAGATCACCTCGATGCTGGTCGAGCAGGGGCCCGAGGACGTCGTCGCCACCGCCTGCGCCAATGACAACGCCCGCTTCTCGGAAGTGACGCTGCAGAAGGCCCTCGACCGCTTCGCCAAGTCGGAACACGTGCTGCAGGCGGTCGCCTACCGCGCGGCCTTGCCGATGTCCGTGACCGAGCGCCTGATCGAGATGGTCGGCGACCAGCTGCGCGACCACATCCTGGCCAACCACGCCCTGTCGGCCGAACGCACTCTGGAGCTGATCGTCGGCGCCAAGGAGCGGGCCACGATCGACCTGGTGGATCAGGCCGGCCGCGCCGCCGATCCCAAGGCCTTCGTCGCCCACCTGCAAAGGGTCGGCCGTCTGTCGCCCTCGCTGCTGCTGCGCGCCCTGGCCCATGGCCACATGACCTTCTTCGAGTGGGCCGTGGCCGAGCTGGCCGGCGTGCCGCACCACCGCACCTGGCTGATGATCCACGACGCCGGCCCGCTGGGGCTGAAGGCGATCTGTGAGCGCGCCGGCCTGCCACCACGCCTCTTCTCGGCCTTCCGCGCGGGCGTCGACGCCTTCCACGGCCTGGAGTTCGACGGCGGCGCTCACGATCGCGAGCGTTTCCAGGAGCACATGATCCAGCGCTTCCTGACCTCGCCGCATGCGGTCTCGCGCGAGGACAGCGAGTACCTGCTGGAGCGCATGGACCGCAGCAGCAACAAGCGTCGCGCTCAATCGGCCTGACCGGCGGCGAGACCGAACATCCGTTCGAAAGAAGTCTGGGCAAGCGCACGGAGCGGCGCCAGACTTCCTTGCATGTCTGACTCAATGCTGGGCGCGGTCCGCCCCGCCGCCACCATACTGCTGCTTCGGGACGCGCCTTCGTTCGAGGTGCTGATGGTCAAGCGGCACCACCAGATCGACTTCGCCGCCGGGGCCCTGGTGTTCCCGGGCGGCAAGAGTCACCAGGGCGACAGCGACCCGCGCTGGCGCGACCTGGCGATTGGGTTCGATGAGGCCGGGCCGGAAGGGGAAGGACGCGATGGCGCGCCGTTGCGCATCGCCGCCATTCGCGAGGCCTATGAGGAGGCCGGGGTTCTGCTGGCCCGCGACAAGGACGGCGCCTTCTATGCGGGCGAGGCGGCCAAGGAGGTCCGCGCGGCGGTGGCCGAGGACAAGGTCGCCTTCATCGACGTGGTCGAGGACCTGGGGCTGAAGCTGGACCTCTCGGCTTTGACCATCTTCGCTCGCTGGATCACGCCCAAGCTGATGCCCAAGCGGTTCGACACCTGGTTCTATGTCGCCCATGCGCCGTTGGCCCAGCAGGCGATCTGTGACGGTCACGAGGCGGTCGACGCCGAGTGGATCGCACCGGGCGCCGCCCTGGAGCTGGCGGCCTCGGGCCAGCGCAAGGTGATCTTCCCCACGCGCATGAACCTGCAGCTGCTGGCCGAGAGCGCCGATCCCGCCGACGCCGTGGCGCGGGCGGGATCGCGCGAACTGGTCACCGTCGAGCCGTGGGTCGACGGCCGGGTCCTGCGGATCCAGGAGAACGCCGGTTACGGCCCGGTGACCGAGCCGCTCGAAGCGCTTTAGTTCTTCAGGCCCGGGCCGGCGGCGTTGGTCCAGGCGACGACGTCGCCCAGCACCTTGGCAGTGGCCTGGTCGAAGGCAGGAACGATGGCCGAGACGCGGTTGTCGGCGGCCTTCACACGGGCCTCGAACACCTGGTCGCCGACCAGGGCCCGGTCGCTGTTGCGGTTCATCACACCGCGCACCCGCACGACCACTTCCGGCGCGGCCTTGGGGCCGTTGACGTAGTCGGCCTCGAAGGTCCGCACCTCCAGGCGCAGCACCAGGTCGGCCTTGGCCACCTCGCCGCGACCGATCAGGCGGGCGCGGCCCGGATCGTTCTGGAAGGCGCGGGCGACGGCTTCCTCGAACAGCACGAAGGCCGGCGAGACCCAGCGGGCGTCGGCGATGTAGGCGACCTCGCCGTTGCTGCTGGTCAGGATACGGTCGCCGGCGGCGGCGCGCGTGAAGGCCGAGGGGGCCTTCAGCACCCCGAACATCGCGCCGGGCGGGCCCTTGGGCACGCTGACGTCGCTCTCGCCGAAGCGATACAGGCTGGCCGGCTTGGCCTTGGGGAAGACGCTGATGCAGCCGGACAGGGACAGGGCCAGCGCCGTGACGGCCAGGGCCTTGGCGGCGTTGCGGATCATCGGGCTCACGGCTTGACCTCCACTTCCTTGGCGGGCGCCTTGCCGACCAAGCCTCGAGGGTTCTGTTCGACGTCGGCGACCAGGCGGTCCAGGGACTCGGCGGCCGACTGCAGGGTGACGATGGCCGACGACAGTTGCGGCAGACCGGTGCTGGCAAAGTCGCTGGTCGGGCCTTCCAGCTTGCCGACCATGCTGCGGGCGTCCTTGGCGGCGCCCTTCAGCTCGGCGGCCGCGTCGCCCAGCTCCTTCAGGGTGCGCTTGGCGTCGCCGTCGACCAGGCCGTTGGCGCTCTTGGAAAGCTCGGTGATCGACTGGGCGGTCTGGTCGATGCTCTGCAGCGCCTTCTGGGCGTCGGCGATGATCTCCTTGCGCTCTCGCAGCTCGGCGGTGACCGCCTGGACGTCGCTGAGCGAAGCGCTGAAGGTCTTGATGTTCTTGTCTGAGAGGACCCTGTTTACGCGGTCCAGCGCCTCGATGGTGCGCGTCAGCACCGTGCCGCCGCCCTCGAGCAGGTCGGAGAGGGCGCTGCGCTGGCTGCGCAGGACCGGCACCTTGCCGTTCTTGACGGTGTCCTTCAGCAGCTCCTTGTTCGGCGAGCCGGCGGTGATCTGGACGTAGTTGACGCCCGTGATGCCCTGCGGCTCCAGGGTGGCGTAGCTGTCGACCTTGATCGGCACGTCCGAGGTCACCCGAGCCCGGGCGATGACGCGGTTGGGATCGGTCTTGTCCAGCTCGATGCGGCTGACCTCGCCGACCTTGATGCCGTTGAAGTGGACTTCGCCGCCTTCAGACAGGCCGCGCACGGGCCCGACGAACAGGATGTCGTACAGGTCATAGTCGCGGCTGAAGCTGAGCTTGGCCAGCCAGACGACGAAGATCACCAGGCCCATGAAGAGCGCCAGCGTTATGGCCCCGACGAGGGCGTAGTTGGCGTTTCTTTCCATCAGTAGTCGGTCCTCGACTCGGCCGGATCCTCGGCGGCGGCTGCGGCGCGCCCTCGCGGGCCCAGGAAGTACTGTTTGATCCAGGGGTGATCCGAGCGCTCGAGTTCGCGCACGGGCGCCACGGCCACCACCTTCTTGTCGGCCAGGACGGCGACGCGGTCGGTGATGGCGTAGAGGCTGTCCAGATCGTGGGTGATCATGAAGACGGTCAGGTCCAGGCTGTCCGACAGGTCCTTGATCAGGGCGTCGAACGCCTCGGCGGCGATCGGATCGAGGCCGGCTGTCGGCTCGTCCAGGAACAGCAGCTCGGGATCCATGGCGAGGGCGCGGGCCAGACCCGCGCGCTTGCGCATGCCGCCCGACAGCTCGGCCGGCTTCAAGGTCGCGGCGCGGGCAGGCAGGCCGACCATGGCGATCTTCAGATCGGCGATCTCTTCGACCTCGCGGCGCGGCAGCCTGGTGTGCTCGTACAAGGGCGCGGCGACATTCTCGCGCACGGTCAGGTTCGAGAACAGCGCGCCCTGCTGGAACAACACGCCCCAGCGCCGTTCGACCGACGACCACCGGCGGCGCGAGGCCACGCGCATGTCGCCGCCGAACAGGCGCACCTGGCCGCCGTCGGGGGTCTTCAGACCAATGATGGTGTTCAGCAGCACCGACTTGCCGGTGCCAGAGCCGCCCACGACGCCCAGGACCTCGCCGCGCTCGACCTTCAGGTCCACGCCGTCGTGGATGACGTTGTCGCCGAAGCACGAGACCAGACCGCGCACGTCGATCGGATGCTTCTCGGCCTCGGCCGTGTCGATGTTGGCCGTGGGGGGCGGGGGAGGGGGCTGGTTCTTCTGCTTCTTGCCGGGGCCGGTCATATGTCCAGCTCCATATAGATCAGGGCGAAGATCGCATCGATCAGGATGATCGCGAAGATCGCGTGCACCACGGACGCCGTCACCCGCCGGCCCAGGGATTCGACGTCGTTGCCGACCTCCATTCCTTGGCGGCAGCCGATCGCGGCGATTACGGCCGCCATCACCGGCGCCTTGGACAGGCCGATCCAGAAGTGCGTGGCGCCGACGAAGTCGATGATCCGCTGCAGGAAGAAGGTCGGCGACAGGTCGAGCACGATCCAGACGACCAGGATGCCGCCGGCCAGGCCCGCGATGGTGGCCACGAAGGTCAGCAGCGGGATCGTCAGCAGCAAGGCGGCGAACCGAGGCAGCACCAGCGCCTCGTAGGGATCCACGCCCATGACCTGCATGGCGTCGATCTCCTGGTTCATCTTCATCGAGCCGATCTCGGCCGCGAAGCTGGAGGCCGAGCGGCCGGCCAGCAGGATGGCGGTGATCAGGATGTTGAACTCGCGCATCACCGAGATGCCGATCAGTTCGACCGAATACACCTGGGCGCCGAAGTCGGTCAGCATGTTGGCGCCCAGCAGGGCCACCACCGCGCCGATGAAGAAGGTCGTGACTGCTACGATCGGCATGGCGTCCAAGCCCGCGCGCTCGCACTGGGCGACGATCGGCGCCCAGCGGATGCGGCGCGGGTCGGCGATGCTGCGGCCCAGCGCCACCAGCAAGTGGCCCAGGAAGACCATGGTGCTGTAGGCGTCGCCGAACAGGCCGAACACCCCGCGCCCGATCCGCTCTAGCAGGGCCTTGAAGCCGCCCACCCGTACGGAGGGCTCGGGCTCGACCTGGATGGCGGCCGCGACCAGCTCCAGCAGACGCAGGATCTCGCGTCGCGCTTTGACGTGCTCGGTCTGCAGGCGATCGCCGGCCGCGCGCAGGATGGCATAGGCGCCGGCGGTGTCGCAGCGGTTGACGCCGGTCAGGTCCAGATCCAGCGCGCGCGCCTTGGCCAGCGCGTCGCTCAGCCGCAGGCCGGCGTCGAACAGACCTCGCGCGGTCCAGTCCCCTGACAGGACCGCCGCCGTACGACCGTCCTGTTCGGTCAAGGTGAAGTCCGCCGGAAGCGCCATGAAGTCCTTGGGGTTCTTTCCCGGTTATATCCAAGCCCCGCCGTGGACCTGACAAGTCCAAAACGCGCCAAGGCGCAGCTTGGTTCTATTCTAGGCGAGAGCGTGGCCGAACGCCCGAAAATGAAGGGGTGTTCCTGAGGTTCTCATAACGGTGCGGCTACGCGGCGCATCGCGCCGGACTTCAATCTTGGTTAACAGATTCCAGTCACCAACATGGTCAACGCATCCTTACCGTCGAGTCGGAGTACCGCACGCATGAACGCGCACGCCAAGCTGGATCAGCGCATGGCCTTCATGCGGTTCGACGAGCGCTCGCGCTCGGCGCTGCGTGCGATCAAGCCCGTGATCGACGCGGAGATTTCAGCGGCGCTGGGCAAGTTCTACGGCCAGGTGCGCCTGTATCCCGAGACCCGCGCCAAGTTCCGCGACGAGGCCCACATCGGTGGCGCCGAGCGCGCCCAGGCCGCCCATTGGCGCCGGATCGCCCAGGCCGACTACGGCGACACCTATGTTCGTGACGTCGAGCGGATCGGCCGCGCCCACGTCGACGCAGACCTGGCCCCGCAGTGGTACATCGGCGGCTACGCCCTGGTGGCCGAGGAGCTGATCCGCGCCGTGGTCGCCAGGCGCGCCAAGGGCCTGTTCAACGCCGCCAAGTCGGACGCCGAACTGGCCGATGGCCTGTCGGCCCTGACCAAGGCCGTGTTCCTGGACATGGAACTGGCCGTCTCGACCTATCTCGACATCCTCGCCGAGGAGCGCGACGCCCTGGAGGCCGAGCGTGAAGCCGCCGAGCAGCGCCAGGCCCAGGCCGTCCAGGCCATCGGCGCGGCCCTGTCGCGTCTGGCCGCCGGCGACCTGTCGGCCCGCGTCGAGGGCGATCTGGCGCCCGAGTTCCAGGGGCTGAAGACCGATTTTGAGAAGGCCGCCGGAGCCCTCGCCGAAGCGATGCGTTCGGTCGAGCACTCGGCCGGCGACATCCGCTCCAGCGCCGACGAGATCGCCCGCAGCGCCGAGGACCTGTCGCAGCGCACCGAGCAGCAGGCCGCCACGCTGGAACAGACGGCCGCCGCCGTCGAGGAGCTGACCAGCGCCGTCACCAAGACAGCCCAGGGCGCCCGCGAGGTGTCCTCGCGTGTCGGCGAAGCCTCGGCCGAAGCCGAGCGCTCAGGCCAGATCGTCACCCGCGCCGCCGAGGCCATGACCAAGATCGAGGCCCAGTCGCAGCAGGTGAACCAGATCCTGGGCATGATCGACGAGATCGCCTTCCAGACCAACCTGCTGGCCCTGAACGCCGGTGTCGAAGCCGCTCGGGCCGGTGATAGCGGCAAGGGCTTCGCCGTCGTGGCCCAGGAAGTGCGGGCCCTGGCCCAGCGCTCGGCCCAGGCGGCCAGCGATATCAAGTCGTTGATCACCGAATCCAGCCGCCAGGTCAGCGAAGGCGTCGATCTCGTCGGGCAGACAGGCGAGGCCCTGCGCGGTATCGTCGACAAGGTCGACGGCATCGACGCCCTGGTGAACGCCATCGCCGCCTCGGCCAGCGAGCAGGCGACGGCCCTCGGGCAGGTCAATTCGGCGGTGAACCAGCTGGATCAGGTGACTCAGCGCAACGCCGCCATGGTCTCGCAGTCGACCGACGCCACTCACGCCCTGCGCGTCGAGGCCGCCGACCTGTCGAACCGCGTCGGCGCCTTCCGCCTGGGCGGCCGTCCGCAGGCCACGCCGGGCTTCCAATCGACCTATCGCGAACCGCCGGCCGAGAATCCGGTCCACGCCGCTCGCGCCCGCGTCGCCGCCTTCGCCCGTCCCGGTCGCTGAAGCGGGATCCTACTTCGGCGGCGGAGCCGTCGAGGCGCGGTGGATCAGTTCGAAGGGCAGCAGCACGTCGACCGGCCGCTCGGGCGGGACACTGCTCTTGGCCTGGGCGATCAGCAGCTTGGCCGCCGTCGAGGACATTTCGGCCACCGGCTGACGCACGGTGGTCAGCTGCGGACGGCTGAAGCGAGCGCTGGGGCTGTCGTCGAAGCCGGCGACCGAGATGTCCCCCGGCGTCATCAGCCCTGCCTCTGCGATGGCCGCGATACAGCCCAAGGCCATGTCGTCGTTCGAGGCGAAGATCGCCGTCGGGCGATCGGGCAGGGCCAAGAGGCCCTTGGCCTGTTCCAGTCCTGACTGGAAGGTGAAGTCGCCCTGGCGCACCCAGCCGTCGGTCACGACCAGGCCGCGCGCCTTCATCGCCTCCAGATAGCCTTCGCGTCGCGCCTGGCTAGCGCCGTAGCGCGGCTCGCCGACGATGAAGCCGATGCGCTTGTGACCCAAGCTGGCCAAGTGCTCGGTCATCTCGCGAGCCGCGGCGATGTCGTCCATGTGCACGCGCGGGCCCAGGCCCTCAGCCTTTTCGGGGCCGACGCGGACGTAAGGTGTGCCCGCCTTGTCGAGAGTCTCGAGGACGCCGGGATTGTCGGAGGAGGGCGGTGTGAGGATCACACCGTCCGGTTTCAGCGCGGCCAGGAAGGCGGCCACGTCCTGGCGAACCTTCGGGCCATCATTGTCGATCAGCTCGATCAGCAGGTGATAGCCCGCGTCACGGCAGACCAGGGTCGCGCCCAGCTGGATGCGCGACAGGTAGTCCGCGCCGCGCTCGCTCTGCCAGTGGTCGATGGTCAGGGCCGCGTCGACGAAGACGGCGATCACGAACGAGCGCGAGCCGGCGAGGCTGCGAGCCGACAGGTTGGGGCTGTAGCCGAGCTCGCCGGCCGCCTCCAACACGCGGTCGCGCATGGCGGGCCGGACGTTCGGCTCCTTGTTCATCACCCGTGACACGGTCTTGATGGAGACGCCCGCCTTCGCGGCGACGTCGTAAATCGTCACCGATGCCATCAGTTAGCCCCGACTTTCTTATGACTCACGCCCATTTCCTCAGACTAAAGCCAGTCGCTTCCGGAAGGAAACTCCCTGCTTAACCGTGCGCCACCCCTTGTGTCGCAAAGGACTGGCGGTCAGTGTGACAACCAGGCGGCGAAAAGACCGCGCGGGGCCTGCCCGTTTTTCGATGTTCCCATCGACAAGCAGACAAACAGGGCCTGATCGGGAGGTCGGAGCACGGCGAAGCCATGCTCCAGGGGAGGTGACATGAAGCCTGACGATGGGGCCCGGCCAAAGGAGCCGGTGCGCGCTAATTTCATCGCCGCCTACACCCTTGCCCAGATCGGGGCCTTCGTTTCGTTTCAACCGCTGCTGCAGGTCCTGCTGCCTCTGAAGGCCGCCGCGATCGACCCTGGGTCGAAGGCCGTAGTGCTGAGCCAGGTGGCCTTCTACGGGGCCATCGTCGCCAGCGTCGCCAACCTGTTGGCCGGAGCGATCAGCGACCGCACCACCTCGCGCTTCGGTCGCCGGCGGCCGTGGATGGTGGTAGGCGCGATCGGCGCCTCGCTGGCCTATCTCGCCATCATGCGCGCCACGACGCCCCTGGCCCTGATCGGCGGCGTGATCCTGTTCCAGCTGACCTTCAACCTGTGTTTCTCGGCCCTGGTGGCGGTGATGCCCGATCGGGTGCCCGACAATCAGAAGGGCATGGTCGCGGCCTTCCTCAGCCTGGGCAACCCGATCGGCACGGCCGTCGGGGCAGTGGTGATCGGCGGCTTGCTGGTCGTGGAGTGGCAGCGCTATGCGATGATCTCGGCGGCGCTGCTGCTGGGGCTGGCGCCGTTCGTCATCCGGCTGCGCGACCCGCCGCTGGCCAAGGCGGACCTGCCGCCGTTCAATCTGCGGGAGTTCATCTCGGGTCTGTGGGTCAGCCCCCGCAAGCATCCCGATTTCGCCCTGGCGTGGCTGGGCCGGTTCATGGTGCTGGTCGCCCTAAGCCTGGTGCAGTGCTACATGCTCTACTTTCTCCAGGACGTGATGGACTATCCCAAGCTGTTCCCCGGCCGCCGCGCCGAGGAGGGGCTGGCGTTCCTGACGACCGTCTCGACCGTCTCCAATGTCAGCCTGGCGATGCTGGGCGGCATGCTGTCCGATCGGCTGCAGCGCCGGAAGCAGTTCGCGTTCGGCGCGGCCGTGGTGCTGGCCTGTTCGATGGTCGTCTTCTCGCTGTCGCCTAGCTGGCCGGTGCTGGTGGCGGCCTATGTGGTGTTCGGTTGTGGGGCGGGCTGCTTCTGCGCGGTGGACATCGCCCTGGTCACCCAGGTACTGCCCTCGCAGCGCGACGCGGGCAAGGATCTGGGCGTGATCAACCTGGCCAACACCCTGCCTCAGGCCTTGGCGCCGGCCCTGGCGGTGTGGAGCCTGGGTCCCACCCACGAGAACTTTCACGTCTTCTTCCTGATGGCGGCGGGGCTGGCCCTGGCTGGTGGTCTGGCGATCCTGCCGATACGAGGGGTGCGCTAGCGCTTTCTTGTTGGAGCGTGATGGTCGCCGAAACCGGCGTCCACTTTCGGCTGTCACGCTCTCCAGGAGTCTTCCTTGCCGCAGTTCCGCGTCGTCAGCGATCCCGACGATCCCGCCGTCGCCCCGTTCCGGGCGATCAAGGAGCGCGACCTGGTCGGGCGCGAGGGGCTGTTCATCGCCGAGGGGGAGACCGTGCTACGGGCATTCGTCCGCGACGCGCCGGAGCGGGTGGTGTCGCTGCTGATCGATCCCAAGCGCCGGGACAAGCTGGCCGAGGTGCTCGAGGGGCTGCCGGACGAGACGCCGGTGCATTTCGCTGATCAGGCGGTGCTTGACGCCATTGCCGGCTTCCACCTCCATCGCGGCGTGCTGGCGGTGGGCAGGAAGCCCGAGTCGGTCGCGGCGCGAGAGCTGCTGGCCGGACTCCCGCCCCGCGGGGTCGTGCTGGTGCTGTGCGGCATCGCCAATCACGACAATATCGGCGGCATCTATCGTAACGCCGCCGCCTTCGGGGCCGCCGCAGTGATCCTGGACGCCGACTGCTGCGATCCTCTCTATCGCAAGGCCATCCGGGTGTCGGTCGGAGCGGTGCTGTCGGTTCCGACCGCGCGGCTGGAGCGGGGCGAGGACATCGCCGAGCTGCTGGCCGCGACCGGCTTCGAAGGGCTGGCGCTCAGTCCCTCTGCGACCGAAGTCCTGGCCCGCCTGGCGCCTGCGCCTCGAACTGCCGTGCTGCTGGGCGCGGAAGGCCCGGGTCTGACCCCCGAGGTGATGGCCAGGGCGCGGACCATCGGCATCCCGATGGCCAACGGCTTCGACTCGCTGAACGTCGCCACCACCAGCGGGATCGTGCTGCACCATCTGCGTTTCGCGCAAAGCTAGGAAACCGGTTTCCAAATCAGCCGAAGCCGCTCTAGGGTCACGCCCACAACAACCCCGTCAGAAGGCCTCATCCCATGCTGAACCGTCGCGGCGCCCTTGCGGCTTTCGTCACCGGTGTCCTGGGATCTCTGGCGGCAGGCAGGACGGAGGCCGTGGCCGCGCAGAAGGCTTCGAAGGTTCTGGCGGACCCCGCCGAGGTCATCACTCTTTGGCCGAACGGCGCGCCAGGCGGGGAGGGCGTCACCGCCGTCGAGGCCATCCTAGACCGCACCACGCCGGGCGGTCCGCGCGACCGGGCCCAGACCCACACCCGCAAGCCGACCCTGGTGGTCTTCCGTCCCAAGAAGCCCAACGGCGCGGCCGTGATGCTGATCCCGGGCGGCGGTTACGAGCGCGTGGTGCTGGACAAGGAAGGCTTCGAGACCGCTCGCCGGCTGAACGAGAGCGGCTACACCTGCTTCGTGCTGTTCTACCGCATGCCGGGCGACGGCTGGGCGGCGGGCGGCGACGCGCCGCTGCAGGACGCCCAACGCGGCGTTCGGGTCATTCGCTCGAAGGCCAAGGAGATGGGCTTCTCGCCCGACCGCGTGGCGATCATGGGCTTCTCGGCCGGCGGCCACCTGGCGGCCAACCTGACCGTCCGATTCGACGCCCCGACCTACGTCGCCATCGACGGCGCCGACCAGCTGCCGGCCAAGCCGAACCTGTCGGCGCTGGTCTATCCGGTGATCAGCACTGACCCCGCCATCGCCCATGCCGGCTCGCGCAAGCAGCTGCTGACCAAGGACGCTTCGCCGGAGCGCGCCTTGGAGCTGTCGCCCGAGAAGCAGGTGCGCGAGGGGCTGTCGCCGGTGTTCCTGCTGCACGCCGTCGACGACAAGACCGTGCCGGTCGAGAACACCATCGCCATGTTCACGGCCCTGAAGACCAAGGCTGTTCCCACCGAGATGCACGTCTTCGAGGAAGGCGGTCACGGCTTTGGCCTGCGCTTCACGGCCGACAAGCCGGTGTCGGCCTGGCCTGGCCTGTTCGTGGCCTTCGCCAAGCGGCACGGGCTTTGAGGCAAGCGTGGCAGCCGAAAGTGGAAGCCGGTTTCGGCGCCCGCCACGCGCCAACTAAGCCGCTCCGCAGTCGGCCTTCTCGCGCAGCTTCCAGGCGGCGATCTCGGCGTCGCGGAACCTGACCCACTCGGCCCGCAGCACCGCAGGGCGCTTGCCGTGACGTTCCTCCAGGAATTCGGCCCCGACCACGCGGTCGGTGCGGAAGGTCCGGAAGGCCTGGCGTAGCTCGCACCAGGCGATGATCATCCGGATGGTCTCGCGATAGCCGACCGTGACCGGCCAGATCACCCGCGCGCTGACCGCGCCGGCGCCGTCGCTGTAGTCCAACCGGATCTTGCGACCGGCATGGATCCAGGCGCGCACCTGGGCCACGTCGATGCGGTCGGTCTCGGGCTTCCAGGCTGGCGCGGCGCCGATGGCAGGCTCCAGCACATAGGGCCGCAGGCGATCTGGCACGGCGGCGGCGATCTTGCTGATCAGGTCGTTGGCGGCCTTGGCCAGGACGGGATCGCCGCGCCCGGCCACCCACTGCGCACCCAGCACCGCCGCCTCGATCTCGTCGGGGGTCAGCATCAGCGGCGGCATGTCGAAGCCGGCTTCCAGCACATAGCCGATCCCGGCTTCGCCGCGGATCGGCGCGCGCTGGCCGACCAGGGCCGCGATGTCACGATAGACACTGCGCTTGGAGGTCTCCAGCTCGGCGGCGATGGCGTCGGCGGTCACCGGCGCGCGACTGCGGCGCAGGATCTGGATGATCTGGAAAAGGCGTTCGGCGCGTCTCATGAGCTCGAATATCAGCGATCGCTACTGACAGCATGCTGGCAGTAGGCTGGCGGTAGCAAGTGGTCATCACGACATTCGAGATCGGAGAGGGACGATGATCACGCTGTTCGCCGCCGGAGCCGGGTTCGGGCTGCCCGAGATCAGCCCCTATGTGACCAAGACCGAGGTACAGCTGATGATGGCCAATCTCGAGTACAAGAAGACCAAGGGCAGCCGCGAGACGGCGCCCAAGGGGCAGCTGCCCTGGATCGAGGACGCCGCCCAGGCGATCGGCGACTCAACCTTTATCCGGGCCCACATCGAGCAGAAGTACGACATCGACCTGGACATGGGTCTGACCGGCAAGGAGCGGGCCCAGGCCTGGGCGATCGAACGCATGATCGAGAATCAGCTGGGCTGGGTGTCCAGCTACTTCCGCTTCCTGGAGCCGGCCAACTTCGCCAAGGGGCCGGGGCGCTGGTTCGACCAGGCGCCCGAGCATCTGCGGGAGGACCTGCGCAAGGGGCTGCTAGACGCGGTGGCGACCAATGTCCGCGCGGTCGGCGTCGGCCGTCATCTGCGCGAAGAGGTGGTGTGGCTCGGCACGCTGTCGCTGCGAGCCTTGGACGAGCTCTTGGAGGACAAGGCCTATCTGATGCGCGACAGCCATCCGGTCGGCGTCGACGCCACGGCCTTCGCCATGCTGGCCGCGATCATGACGCCGTTCTTCGACTCGCCCATGCGGCGCGAGGCCGAGCGCTATCCGCGCCTGGTCGACTATGTGGGCCGCATGATGAGCCAGTTCTATCCGGCCCATCCGTGGGGGCTGCGCCAGGCCGCCTAGGCTGAGAGCGCTTCCAGAGTGGTCGTACAAATTCGATAAAATTGGTCAGGCCATTTTGGTTGCGCCGTCGAACCGTTCGGGTAAGGTGCCCGAGCACGGCCGGACGGAGCTGCGTCTCCGTCTGGTTTCTCGCTCGTCGACCACTGGCGCTGCGTATCTTGCGCCAACCTCCTCCCGGGGCGGACGACGATGGCGGCCGGAGTCCTTACCCTCCGGCCGCCCGCCGCTCCTGGTAAGGCCACTTGCGCGCAGGCGCTTGTGAGGCGATCGAACCGGCGTTAGTCCTGTGCGACGCGCCGGTCCTGGCGCGCGTCTGCGGCGCTCAAGATGTCGACCCCTTCGGACACTCCGTCCACGGAATCCACGCGGCTCTACCAGCAGGTGGCGGCCTCGATCAGCGCATCGATCGCCAGCGGCGCCTTCCAGCCTGGCCAGCGCCTGCCGTCCGAGCGCGATCTGGCCGACGAATTTCGTGTCAGCCGCCCCACCGTGCGCCGCGCCGTCATCGCGCTGGAAATGCGCGGCCTGCTTGAAGCCAAGCAGGGCTCGGGCGTCTATGTGCGCCTGGATCAGCCCCCGCCGCCCGTGAAGGACCTGGACATCGGCGCGTTCGAGCAGGCCGAGGCTCGCCGCCTGTTCGAGGGCGAGGCCTGCGCCCTGGCCGCCACCCTGATCACCGACGAGGAGCTGACCTATCTCGAGACCCTGGTCACCGAGATGAACAGCGAGGAGTCGACCAAGGAACAGTCCGAACTGGCCGACCGCCAGTTCCATATCTCGATCGCGGCCGCCACGCGCAATGTCGCCGTGGCGCGGATCGTCGAGAATACCTGGGACCTGCGCTATCGCTCGCGCCTGTGCATGCAGATGCTGGAAAAGGCCCGTCACGTCCGCAAGCGGCCCTTGAAGGATGAGCACCAGGAGATCATCGAGGCTCTGCGTACGCGCGATCCCAAGGCCGCCCGCGCCGCCATGCAGGCTCACCTGGGCGGGCTGATCGAAAACCTGCTGCTGACCGCCGAGCTGGAGGCCATCGAGCGCACCCGCGAGAGCCTGGCGGCCAAGCGTGAGGAGATCGCCCTCCGCGCGGCCAGCGCCGCGAAGTAGCCTTCCAAAAAAGAGGCCGGATCCGTCAAGGATCCGGCCGCGCAGGAGGGGCTCGAGTAGCGGGCTCTAGAAATTCACGTCCAGGCGCGCGCCGAAGTAGCGGAAGGCGTCGCGGCCGGGGAACCAGGTGCGGCCCTGGGCCGTCGGGATGGCCGGATTGCTGTAGCCCGAGGTGCCGTTGCCCAGACCCTGGGCGTAGCGCTTGTCCAGCAGGTTGTTGGCGAAGGCCGAGACCGTGTAGCGGCCCTCGCGATCGGTGATCCCGACCTTCAGGTCGACGATGCCGTAGGCCTTCTGGATCGTGCGCGGATCCTGGCTGAGCGAGAAGTTGACGTCGTCCTGCCAGCGATAGGTCGCGCCAACGAAGCCCTTGAAGGGCATGCTAGGCAGCTCGATGTCGTACTGGCCGCCGATATTGAACTTGAACTTCGGCGTGTTGTTCAGGCGCTTGCCCGCCAGGTTTTGCACGCGGCCGTTGGTCGTGGCCGTGCGATAGCACTCGCCGGGCTTGCCGACATAGCCGGCCGGCTGCAGCGGCAGGTCGGCGGTGGCCGGCTGGGCGTTGTTGCAGGGGCCGTTCGGGAAATCGACGACCTTGGCGTCGGTATAGGCGAAGGCGCCGTTGAGGCGGAAGTTGCTGGTGATCCGCGCCACGGCGTCCAGCTCGACGCCCTGGGTGCGCAGCTGGCCGACGCTGTTCAGGAAGGTCAGGAAGGTGCCGTCCGGCAGGAACGAGGTGACCGAGGTCTGGAAGCCCTTGTAGTCGGCCCGGAACACGGTGGCGTTGAAGTAGACGCGGCGGTTCAGCAGGCTGCTCTTGAAGCCCAGCTCGTAGTTCTTGGCGGTCTCGGGCGGCACCGGCATCTGGGCCGCAATCCGCGCATCGAATGTGCTGACCAGGTCGTAGGCCTGACCCTTGTAGCCCGTCGAGAAGGTCGCGAACGTCATGATGTCCGGCGTGACCTTGTACTGCGCGCCGATCTTGCCGGTGAACGCGTCGTCCTGGTCGGACTTGCCGAAGATCTGGTGCGTGGTCGCCGCGCCCGGAGCCGTGCTGGCGAAGATTGTCTTGTCGAAGTGGTAGCTGATCTTCTGTCGGTTCAGGCGGCCGCCGCCGGTCAGGCTGAGCTTGTCGGTAATGTCCCAGGTGGCGTTGGCGAAGGCCGAATAGTTCTCGTTGGTGCTTTGCGCGAGGTAACGGGCCAGCTGCAGCACCGGGCCGCGGTTGAGGTAACGATCGAGGTCGTTCTTGGCGTACCAGAGGCCCGCCACGTAGCGGAACCGGGTCGAGCCCGGCGAGGTCAGGCGGAACTCCTGGGTCCAACTGTCGGCGTGGAAATAGCCGTCGATGTGGGCGCCGCTGTTGATGCCCGAAGGGCTGGCGACAGGGAAGCCCAACAGGAACGGCTGGTCGGTGCCGTCGATGTCCTGGAAGTCGATCATCTTCCAGCGGTCGTGCGCGGTGATCGACGACAGGGTGTGGCCCTTCAGGATCGAGCCGTCGCCGAAGTCGTAGTCGATGCGGGCGGTCGTGCCGAAGACATCCGAATTGCCGCCGCCGATGCGGTCGTCGGCGCGGACGAAGTGGTTGTTCTTGTCGAAGGTGATGCCGCGCAGGGTCAGGGTGGCCGGGAAGGCCGGCGCGCCCTGATAGAACAGGCCCGGCGTCAGCTCGGTGATCGCGCTGGCGCAGCAGCTGCTGACATTGTGATTGTAGCGCGGGGCCAGGCTCAGGGTCAGGTTCTCGGTCGGCGTCCAGACCAGCTTGGCGGTGGCGGTGAAGCCGGCGCTGCCGTTGACGTTCTTGCCGGTGGTCAGGTTCTTGAGGTTGCCGTCGTAGTCGCTCTTGGCGACCGTCAGGCGCATCAGCAGGTCGTCCTTGATCGGACCCGAGACGGTGAAGCCCGCACGCTTCTCGCCGTCGTCGGTGACCAGGACCATGGCCTTGCCGGAGAATTCCTTGGTCGGGGCGGCGGTGGCGATGTTCAGCACGCCGGCGATGGCGCTCTTGCCGAACAGGGTGCTCTGCGGGCCGCGCAGCACCTCGACGCGTTCGACGTCGATCAGGTCCTTGAAGGCGGCGGCCTGGAAGCCGACCGGCACGTCGTCGATGACCACCGCCACGTCGCTCTCGACGGCGATGCCGTTCGAGAAGGTGCCGATGCCGCGCATGTTGATGCTGAAGTTGCCCGGCTGGCTGCCGTAGTTGATCACCAGGCCCGGCGACAGCTTCACCAGATCACCCAGTTCGCGGACGTTGTTGCGCTCCAGCACGTCGGCGGTGACGGCGGTCACCGACACCGGCACGTCCTGCAGGCGCTCGGCGCGCTTGGTGGAGGTGACGATGATCTCTTCCAGTTGGGCGGAGTCGCCGGCCTGGGTCTGAGCCAAGGCCGCGCCTGGCGAGCCGGCCAATACGGCGAGCGCCGAGGACGCAAGCAGCAGGCATGGAATGGTGGTCATGGTCTTGGCTTCCCCGCGCTAGCTCGCCGGTTCGATGCCGACGACGATTGGTATGCCCAACGGGTGACTTATGGTCAGGCCAGTTGTCAAGTAGCGTCGTTATGTGGCGTCAGTTGGTCTGGTTGGTCGGGATTGGAAGCGCATCCATCATCTACTGGTTGGGATTGCTTGGCGGAGTGCTTTGGCGCTTTACGCTGGTGACCTAAAATTGGTAATGTCAATTTTAAGGCCGCATCGATGTGCTGTCCGCTCTGGCGCGAAGCCGAGCGGAAGATCGGGGAGACGTTCCGGATGATCTTCAAAACCCTTGTGAGGGCGGCGGCCGCTGTCGCCATTCTGGCTGGAACTCTTGAACCCGCCGTGGCCGCGCCGAAGCTGGCCTTCGTCAGCACGCCGGCCTCGGCCATCGACGCCGCCGGTCGCAAGGTCGCCGCCTGGCAGCTGTCGCACATGGACAATTTCGACTACGTGCCGGTTTCGCAGTTCCGCAAGGACACGGAGGCCCCGCGCGACTGGATCCAGGCGGCGTTCTACATCGGCCTCTATACTTTCGCCGACGCGACCCAAGACCCCTACCTGGCGGGCGCAATCCTCAAGCATGGCGAGGCGGAAGCGTGGGCCTTCGACCACCGCCCGCCATGCCGACGCCGACGCCACCGGCGCGGTCTGGGTCTGGGCGGCGGGCCGCACGCACGATCAGACCAAGCTGGCCCCGATCCGCGCGCGCTTCGACGCCGTGCTCGCCGATCCGTCCAAGGTTTCGCTGGACTTCTCGCTGAAGCCGGCCAAGGGCGAGCCCTACTGCCAGGTGCGCTGGTGCTGGAGCGACGCGATCTTCATGGCCCCGCCGGCCTGGGTCTCGCTGGCCAAGGTCACCGGCGACAAGCGCTATCTGGCCCATGCCGACAGCGAGTTCTGGGCGACCCACGACTATCTCTACGACAAGGCCGAGCACCTCTATTACCGCGACAGCCGCTTCATCACGCGACGCAGCGACAACGGCCACAAGATCTTCTGGGGACGCGGCAACGGCTGGGCCTTCGCCGGTCTCGCCCGTATCCTGCAGGACCTGCCGGCCAACCATCCCAGCCGCCCCAGGTACGAGGCGGTCTTCAAGCAGATGGCCGCCAGGATCGTGACCCTGCAGGGCGGGGAGGGCTACTGGCCGGTTTCGCTGCTGGAGCCGCAGAAGACCCCGGAGACCAGCGGCACGGGCTTCTTCGTGTACGGCCTGGCCTGGGGCGTGAACCACGGCCTGCTGCCGCGCGCCAAATATGGCCCGGCGATCGACAGGGGCTGGAAGGCCTTGGACGCGGCCGTCGAGCCGGACGGCCGCCTGGGCTGGGTGCAACGCGTGGGCGCCGCGCCGGACCAGGTGGGCCCGGAAGACACCCAGCTTTACGGCGTCGGCGCCTTCCTGCTCGCGGCCAGCGAGGTGCGGAAACTAGGCTCTGCTTCCCAAGGTCGGACCAAACGCTAGAATAGCCGTGCAGAATCCACAGCGAGGCTCGATGCGCGGCGCGCCCGACCCACAGAAGCTCTACCAGCAGGTTGCGCGGTCGATCGCAGCCTCGATCTCCGAGGGGCGTTATTCGCCCGGCGATCGGCTGCCCTCTGAGCGGGGTCTGGCCGACTCGTTCGGGGTCAGTCGTCCGACGATCCGCGACGCCATGATCGCCCTGGAGTTCCAGGGCCTGGTCGAGGCGCGCCAGGGCTCGGGTGTCTATGTCACTGCGCGGGGCAAGCCCGAGGCCGACGCCAACGAGGCCGAAGTCAACGCCCTGGAGCTGACCGAAGCCCGCCGTCTGTTCGAGGGCGAGGCCTGCGCCCTGGCCGCCGCCGCCGTCAGCGACGAGCAGATTGCGGCGCTGGAACGTATCGTCCGCGAACTGGCCAGCCTGGCCGGGGCCGAGGAGGGGGAGCGGCTGGAGCATGACTTCCATCTGTCGGTCGCTCACGCCACCCGCAACGCCGCCATCGTCGCGGCGGTCGAGGAGATCTGGACGCTACGCCGGCAGTTCGCCGAATGCGGCCACCAACTGCGCCGCGTGCGCCTGGCCGATCCGGAGGCCTTCGCCGAGGATCACCGCCGCGTCGTGGCCGCCCTGCGCGACCGCGATCCCAAGGAAGCGCGCCGCGTAATCCACGAGCACCTGAACCGCACGGTCGAGGCCTTGCTGTCGATGGCCGAACGCGACGCCCTGGAGCGCACCCGTCTCGAGATGGCCGAGCGTCGCGACGAACTGCTGCGTCGGACCGCTATCTGACATTGTTTCGCAGGAGCTCTGTTCTCTAGCGCGATAATTAGCCGCACAAATCAAGGTCTTGCGGTTGCGGGGCGACGCGTGCTGACCTCCCTCTCAGGAATCAGGGGGTAATGATGTCGGATAAGTTGGCGCCCGCGAGCGTTGAGACGGTGCTGAAGGCGATCTCCGCGGAGATGTCGTTCGCGGCCGTCGCCTGTGGGCATCTGGACGTGGCGCTGGGCAAGATCCTCGAGGTCGTGCCGGACGAGCATCGCCTGTCGGTCATGCAGGAGCTGCACACGGTCGACATGCTGGCCCAGCACATCACGGCCCTGACGGACTTCACCGGCAACCTGTCGCAGCAGCACGGCCAAGGCGTCCTGGAGGTCAACGACTCCCTGAACGCCATCACGCTGGGCGACGTCGCGGCCCGCCTTCGCGCCGGGATCGCCTCAGAGTAGTCCGCTAATCGGTCCGCCAGTCGGCGCCGGTCGCCGCGAACAGGCGGATGGCGTCGACCAGGCGCTGACCCTCGGCCCGCGCGCGGGTGGAGCGGGCGGCGTTCAGCGTGCGCTGCGCGTCGATCACCTCCAACAGCGTCCCGCCGCCCTTGTCGAAGGCGATCTTGGCCAGGCGCAGCCGCTCGGCCGCCTGCTGCTCGGTGCGACCCTGTGCGGCCAGGGCCGTCTCGTCGGCCGACAGGGCCGACAGGGCGTCGGCCACCTGACCGAACGCCGTCAGCACCGTCTGCTGGTAGCGGGCCGAGGCGGCGCGGGCCGCTTCGCGCGCCTGTTGGCGACGGGCCTTCAACGCGCCGCCGTCGAAGATCGGAGCGGTCAGACCCGCGCCGATGTCCCAGCCGCTGGCGTCGTACGAGAAGAGATCGCCGGGCTTCAGAGAGCCTTGGGTCAAGGACGCGCTCAGCTTGATGTTCGGATAGAGGTCGGCCGTCGCGACGCCGATGTCGGCGGTGGCCGCGTGCAGCTCGGCTTCGGCGGCCAGGATGTCCGGCCGCTGGCGGGCGATCTGCGAGGGCAGGGCGACCGGAACCGGCGCGCTCAGGGTCATGGTCGCGAGGTCGAAGGCCGGCGCGGCCCAGTCGGCCGGGGCCTTGCCGACCAGCACGGCCAGGGCGTGACGGGCGGCGGCTAGTTCGCCCTGCAGGGCCGGCAGCCGCCCTCGATCCTCTTCCAGCTGGCTGGCGGCCGAGACCTTGGCCAGACTGGTCGAGCCGCCCAGGGCGTTGGCCTTGTGGATCAGGTCGATATTGGCCTGGTCGTCGGCGATCATCTGCTCGACGCTGGCGATCTGGGCCCGCAGCGTGGCGATGGTCGCGGCCTGCAGCGCCACGTTGGCGGTGAGGCTGAGATAGGCGGCTTCGGCCCGGCGACCTTGCGCCTCGGCCCGCGCCGCCGCACCCTCGATGCGCCGCTTGTTCCCGCCCCACAGATCCAGGTCGTAGCTGACCGCGCCGCCGACCGAATACAGGCTGAAGGTCGGGTTGCTCAGCTGGATGTCGCCGAAGCCCGTGAAGCCGAAGGCCTGCAGGTTGGCGCGCTCGCGGGCAATGCCGGCGTTGCCAGTGACTTGCGGACCCGCGACGCCGCGCGCCTGGGCCAAGGCCGACTGCGATTGAGCCAGGGTGGCGTCGGCCTCGGCCAGGGTGGGGCTGTCCTTCAGCGCCTGGCGGATCGTCGTGTCCAGCTCGGGCGATTTCAGGGCCGTCCACCACGGGCCAGCGTTGGCCGTATTGGCGTCCAGGCGCGCGGCAGCCGGAGCGGTCTCGCCCGCGCCCAGCGACGAGGAGGACTTCGGCGCATCCGGCGCCTGGAAGTTCGGACCCACGGTCGCGCAGGCGCTCAGGGACGTGGCCGCAAGGAGAGCGATGAGGAACTTAGTGGTCGGAGACATTGGCGGCCTTGGCCCCTGGCTTGGGGGTGCGCATGAGAAGGATGAGCGGCGCGCAGGCGATGGTGATCACCAGCATCAGCCGGAAGTCGTCCAGATAGGACAGCATCGCCGCTTGGCGACTGATCAGGCCGTTGAACGCCGCCATGGCGGCCTCGCTGGAGAACAGGTTCGGTTGGTAGGCCTGGTAGAGCGGATTGTCGGGCCTTGCGTGCTCGACCAGGATCGCATGGTGCTTCTCGATGCCGCTGACGAACAGGGCTTGCATGATCGAGATCCCGGCGGCCGAGCCGATGTTGCGGATCAGGGTGAACAGGCCCGCGCCTTCGGCCCGGTGCTGCGGCAGCACCTTGGCGAAGGCGATGGTCGACAGCGGCACGAAGATCAGTCCCGTGCCGACGCCTGACAGGAAGCCCGAGGTCACCAGCAGGGTGCTGTCCATCTGCAGATTGTAATGGCTCATCTGCCAGAGCGAGAGGGCGCTGATGGCCAGGCCGATGGTCAGCAGCAGCTTGATGTTCATCCGACCCATCAACTGGCCCACCGCGAACATGGCGATGAACGAGCCCAGGCCGCGTGGCATGGAGACCAGGCCGGTGAAGGCGACCGGATAGCCCAGCAGGGTCTGCATCAGCGGCGGCAGCAAGGCGAGCGTACTGTACAGCAGGATGCCGATGAAGAAGCCGAACAGGCAACAGGTGATGAAGTTGCCGTCGGCCAGCAGCTCGCGGGCCACGAACGGCTTCTCGGCGGTAGCCAGCTGCACGCCGAACACCCACAGCGCGATGACGGCGACGATCAGTTCGATCCAGATCTCGCGCGCGCCGAACCAGTCCTGGCTGGGGCCGCGGTCCAGCATCAGCTGGAAGGCGCCAATGGCGATGGCCAGGGCCAGGAAACCCAGGGTGTCGAACTTGCGCTTCTCGCTGCTCTTCTTCTCGGACAGGAAGAAGAACACGCCGCAGAAGGCGAGAATGCCGATCGGCAGGTTGATGAAGAACACCCATCGCCAGTCGAGATTGTCGGTCAGCCAGCCGCCCAGGCCGGGGCCCAGCAGGGGGCCCAGCACCGCGCCGGCGCCCCAGACCGCCATGGCCTGGCCGTGGCGCTCGGGCGGGTTGATGTCCAGCAGCACGGCCTGGGACAGGGGGATCAGCGCTGCGCCAAACAGGCCTTGCAGAAGGCGGAACAGCACGATCTCGACCAGGTTCTGGGCCACGCCGCACAGCATCGAGGCGGCCGTGAAGCCTATGATCGAGACGATCAGCACCATCTTGCGGCCCATGCGTTCGGTCAGGAAGCCGGTCAGCGGCGTCATGATCGTCGAGGCCACGATGTAGGAGGTCAGCACCCAGGTGATCTGGTCCGCCGACGCCGAGACGCTGCCCTGGATGTGGGGCAGGGCGACATTGGCGATGGTGGTGTCCAGCGAGATCATGATCGTCGCCAGCATCACCGAGATGGTGATGGGCGTGCGATTGGCGACGTCGCGGGCGTGGCCGTCCTGGCCCATCAGCGCTTGCCTGACCGGATGTCCACGGTCGCTTTGGCGCTGAGGCCGGCCGACAGGTTGGCCGGCGGCGGCTGGTCCAGGGTTAGGCGCACGGGCAGGCGCTGGACGACCTTCACCCAGTTGCCGGTGGCGTTCTCGGCCGGCAGCAGGGCGAAACTGGAGCCCGTGCCGGGGCTGAAGCTGGCGACATGGGCCTTTAGCGGCTTGTCGTAGGCGTCGACCTTGATCGTCGCCGGCTGGCCGACGCGCATGTGGGCCAGCTGGTCCTCCTTGAAATTGGCCTCGATCCAGGGCTGGCCCGAAATCAGCCAGAACACCGGCTGCGAGGCGGTGACGCGGGCGCCGACCTGGAGCTGCTCGACCTTGGCCACCACGCCGTCGGCCGGGGCGACCACGGCGGCGTAGGAGCGGTCCAGCTTGGCGCGCTCCAGCTTGGCGGCGGCTTCCAGCACGGCCGGCTGGCGTTCGGTCGGCGTGTCGGCCGTTCCGCCCAGGTCGGCCAGGGCGGTGACGACCTGCTGCTTGACCACGGCGATCTGGCGCTGGGCCTGGTCGGCGGCGTGGCGGGCCTCGTCGGCTTGCGCCCTGGTGGCGACGCCGGCGGCGGCCAGGTCACGCTGGCGGGCGGCCTCGCGCTGGGCGTAGGAGGCGGTTTCCTGGATGGCGGCTAGGTCGGCTAGGCGCTGGGCATAGACCGCGCGCTTGCCCTGGACGTCGAAGCGGGCCTGGGCCAGGGCGGCTTCGGCCTCCGAGATCGCCACCTGGTAGTCGGCCGGATCCAGACGGAACAGCACCTGGCCCTTTTTCACGGCCTGGTTCTCATGGACGTCGATCTCGACGACGCGGCCGTTGATGCTGGTGCTGATCGCCGTGCGGCTGGACTGGACGTAGGCGTTGTCGGTGGTCTCGGACTTGCCGCCGGTCAGGACCACGATGCCGACGCCCGCCAGGATGACGACGGGCACGCCGATCATCAGGGGCCAGCGCAGCCGCTGGCCCAGGGTCTTTTGCCGCCGCTGGCTGGCCGCCTTGGCGTCAGCGCCGGCGACAGCCTCGTAACCTTCAGCGTCGCTCACGCGCTGCTCCACATCTCAATAGGTTTTGGTGAGTCCTCGAGGTTCGTTCGGGGCGCGAACCTTGGCCGGCGAAATAGGACTCTGCCGGTCATGAGGGAAATGATATCTCTTCACGTCAGCCATGAACGCCGTGAATTTCCGCACCGCCGATCTCAATCTCTTCCGGGTGTTCGTAACCCTGCTGGAAGAGAAGAACGCGACACGCGCCGGAGAGCGCCTGGGTCTTTCGCAATCCGCAGTCAGCCATGCGTTGCGCCGGCTGCGCGAGATGGTCGGCGACGATCTTTTCATCCGGGGCCAGACCGGCCTGCGGCCGACCCCGCGGGCCCTGGAGATCGCCGACACCGCCCGCACGGCGCTGAAGCTGCTGGAGACGGCGGTCACCACCCAGCGTTTCGATCCGGCCGTCGACCACCACGTCTTCCACATCGCGGCAGGGACCTACATCTCGTACGTCCTGGGCCCGCTGATCGCCGAGCGGGTGCTGGCCGCTGCGCCGAACGTCCAGATCCATTTCCGCGGTCTTTATGCCGGCATGACCGAGGACCTCGACACTGGCGGCCTGGACATGGTCATCGGCTGTTTCGAGTCGATCCCCGGGCGCTTCACCTACACCCAGCTCTTCGAGGAGACGGGCGTCTGGGTGCTGCGCAAGGACCACCCTGCCGTGGCCGCCGGCCTGGACTATGAGACCCTGGCCCGCCTGCCGCGCCTCGGCGTCATGGGCGGCAACGACGACCCGGACCGCACGTCCGCCGGGGCGCTGGGCCTGCGCCGCGTGACCTCGTGGGGCGAACGCTACGCTTTGGGCGACAATCCCTACCAGCCGTTCTCGGTGCAGGACTCGTTCAGCGCCATGAACATGGTCAGCCGCTCGGACATGGTCTGCCTGCTGCCGCGCCGCCTGGCCGAAATGGCCGCCACGCGCGGCAAGATCGAGATGGTCGAACCGCCGAACGCACCGGCCCCCACGCCTTTCGGCGCGGTGCTGCGGGCGACCGATGGCCCGGACTCGCCCAATGCCTGGCTGCTCAAGCTGTGCCAGGACGCGGCGTCGGCGCTGTAGTCCGCCGCAATCGCGCCACAATCGACGGCCTGGCAATACAAAGCGCCAATTTTTTCGCCCTCGACGCTGGCTAAGCCGAAGCGATCCGAAGGGTAGCGGGCGTTTCGATCGTGCGGCACAGGATCCTTCTTCTCGACTCCGACCGCGAGACGCTGTCGACGCTCGCCGGCTTCCTGGCGTCTCACGGCTACGATGTGCTCGAGGCCGGATCGGCGCGCGAGATGGACGAGGTCCTGGCCAGGACCGAGGTCGACGCTGTCGTGCTGGACCTGATGCGGCCGGGCGAGCCGGGCCTGAACATCTGCGGACGCCTACGCGAGCGGGCCCTGGCCCCGGGCGTCATCGTGCTGAGTGCGGTGGCCGACGAGGCCGACATTGTTGTGGGGCTGGAGATCGGGGCCGACGACTACGTCACCAAGCCCTACCGGGCGCGCGAGCTGCTGGCCCGCCTGCGCGCGGTGCTGCGCCGCCGCCAGGAAACGGTCAATGTCGGCGGCGCGCTCGACCGATCGGAGAGCTATCGCTTCGACGGCTGGCGGTTGAACGCGGCGACGCACCAGCTGTTCGACCCGCGCGACCGGCCTGTCGATCTGTCGCCCGCCGAGTTCAAGTTGCTGCGCGCCTTGGTGACCAAGGCCCAGGAGGTGGTGGCGCGCCGTGAGCTGGCCCCCGCCGAGACGGGCGAAGAGGCCCGGGCCCGCGATTTCCAGATCAACGTCGCCATGAGCCGCCTGCGCCGCAAGCTGTCACGCACCGAAGGCGGCGCCCGACTGATCCGGACCGTCCGCCATACCGGCTACCTGTTCACTGTTCCCGTCGAGCGCGCCTAGGCCGCCACCGCGCGCGGTACGGCGGCCGCCCGAGCCTGGGGCAGGCGCAGCTCGGCGACCAGACCGTCATCCACCGAGCGCAGGCGCAGCTCGCCGCCATGGGCGCGGATCGTGGAGCGCGAGACCGACAGGCCAAGCCCCACGCCCGACTTGCCCGAGGCGCGCGCCGCCTCGCTGCGATAGAACGGCTGGAACACCCGCTCCAGATCGTCGGGCGCCAGGCCGGGCCCCTTGTCGGCGACCTCGATGAAGGCCTCCCCGTCGCGGACATCCAGGCTGACGATGGCCTGATCCCCGTACTTCAGGGCGTTGTCGATCAAATTCTCGACCACCCGCTGCACGCCGACCACGTCGATCTCGGCCAGCACAGCCGGGCCGGGTTCGAGCTTCACGGGACCCGGAGCGTCGTCGACCACGACTTCCAGCAGTGAGCGAAGATCGACGATCTGGCGCGCGCCGACGTGGGTCTCGTCGCGCATGAAGGCCAGGACCGAGGCGATCATCTCCTCCATCTGGTCCATGTCGCGGCCGATCGCCGAGCGCAGGGCCGGCGAGGCGCGCTCCAGCTTGAAACGCATGCGGGTCAGGGGCGTGCGCAGGTCGTGGGAGATGGCGCGGATCATGCCGGTGCGGTCGTCGACATAGCGCTTGAGCCGGCGCTGCATCAGGTTGAAGGCGTCGGCGGCCTTGCCGATCTCGGCCGGGCCCGACAGTGGCGGCAGGTCGGCCGAGGGTTCGCGGCCCAGGCGGTCGGCGGACTCGGCGAACACCTTCAGCGGCGCGGCCAGCCGCCAGGCCACGAACAGGGCGACCGGCGCGATCAGCGCGACCGACAGACCGAACCACAGCAGCACGCGGCGCTGCCAGCTGTTGGGGAAGCCCTCCGGCTGCGGACGCACGGTGGCCCAGCGGCCGTCGTCCATCTTCATGGCCGCGACGAACTCGCCCTCGACATAGGGCGCGCGCCCCAGGCGGAAGCCGGCGGCGACGTTCGGCGGCGGCAAGGTGTGCTCGGCCACGGCCACGGCCGCGGTCGGCGCGGCGGTCTGGGCCGTGCGCGTCTGCGGGATGCGGGTCAGTGCGGTCTCGGCAGCGGGACGGGCGGGCTCGATCCGCTCGGGGGTGGCGATCGGCGTGGCGGCGGCCGGGGCCGTGACCTCCGGGGCGGGGGTCGGCTCGGTCTTGGCCGGCGCGCGGACGGGGGCTTCGCCGGTCGCCGTAGTCGTGAACACGAACCGTGTCGTGGGACGGGCGAAGACCGCCGCGTCCAGCGGGGAGCGAATGATCGGACCGCGCGCAGGGCCGTTCGGCGCGTTGGGCGTGGTGGTGGGGCGACCGGGCGAGCCTTGGCCCATCCCCGGCCCCATGGCGGGTGATGCGCCGGCCGGCCCCCGGATCGCCGAGGCGCCGAACGGCATGCCGCCGCCACCCGAGAACCCGCCGGGCGCGCGCTGGGGCATCGACTGGGGCGTCGACTGGGGCATGGATTGCGGCATCGACGCGCGCGGGAAGCGCTGCGATGGCGGGAAGGCGCCGCCGGGCTGGCCCATGCCGCCCGGGAAGCCGCTCGGGAAAGCGCCGGGGCCGCCGGGGGGCATGGCCATTGGCGGCGGACCCATGGGACCGGCCGGGCCGCCGGCCTGCCCGACTTGAACGATGCCCGACATGAAGCGTGAGCCGGTCGCCTCGGCATGGGCGGGGGGCGGCGGCATCGGCGCGCCGGCCAGGGGCGGGGGCGCGTAGAACAGCAGGCGCACGTCGGTCTCGGCCGCGCCCATCAGCTTGGCCAGATCCTTGGTGGCCGGGGGCGAGACCACCCAGCCGGGGCTCTGCAGGCTGGGGGCGGTGTCCTCGAAGCTGAGGACCAACGGGCGATCGCGGTCGTCCGGCGTGTCGCCGCCGCGCAGGGCCGCGCCGATGTCGGACAGGCTGTACTGCTGGGGCGGGGCCGGCGGGAAAAACACCGTCAGGACCAGGGTCACCACCTGAGCGGCCGCCAAGGCACCGACCACGATGGCCAGGATGCGAGCCCACAGGGGCGGGCTGAGACGTTTGCGCCAGGTCATTCGCCGATCACTCCAGCGTCTAGCATGTAGCCGACGCCGCGATAGGTGCGGATCAGTTCGCGGTCCGTCTGGTCCTGGATCTTGCGACGCAGACGGCTGATGTGCAGGTCGACCGCGCGGCCCATCTCGTCGGCCTCGTCCGAGCGCAGCAGGGCGATCAGGTCCTCACGCGGCACGACCTGGCGAGCGCGGTCCAGGAGCGCGCCCAGGATGGCCAGCTCGCTGCGGGTCAAGAGCAGGATGGCCCCGTTCGGCGCTCGCAACTGGCGGGCCGCCAGGTCCAGGCGGAAGTCGGCGAAGTGGTAGATGCTGGTCTTGCGCGCGGTCGCGCCGGCCGGGCGGCGTCGCAGCAGCGCCTTGACCCGGGCCAGGAGCTCGCGCGGCATGATCGGCTTGACCACATAGTCGTCGGCGCCCAGCTCCAGGCCTAGGATCCGGTCGATGGGGTCGCCTTGCGCCGTCAGCATCAGGATGGCGGGACCATCGCCGCCGGCCAGGGTGCGGCACAGGGACAGGCCGTCCTCGCCGGGCAGGTTGACGTCCAGCACCGCCACCTGGATGGCGCGATCGGCCAGAATCTTGCGCGCGGTCGGCACGTCGCCCGCCTCGTGCACGACATGGCCGTTCTCCCGGAGATAGGCGGTCATTTCGCGCCTAAGCTCCAGGTCGTCCTCGACCAGCAGAATTTCGGCGACGGGAGACGTATTGGTCTGCGGACTCATGGCGTCGACAGTAAACCACGAGCGTGAGCGCGGGGTCATATCGTTTCCAACCCGACGCAGGGTGGAATGCCGCGACCGCTCCATCGGCGGGCTTTGCGGCGACAGTGCATGAAGAGGCCTGGGCGCACTCATGGCCGTAGCAGCCTCAAATCGACGATCCGGCGCTCGCCCCCGACGCGGCCCAACTGAACCACCACGTCGGCGACCGAGCGGACATAGGCCAGGATCTCGGCGCGGGGCAGCGCCATACCGCCCTGCATGACCATCAGGGCGATCTGCTCCAGCGCGCCCTCGGGCGTGTTGGCGTGGACGGTGGTGAACGAGCCCGGGTGGCCGGTATTGATCGCTCGCAGGAAAGTGACGGCCTCGCCGCCTCGGATCTCGCCGACGATGATCCGGTCGGGGCGCAGGCGCAGGGCGGCCTGCAGCAGATCGTCGACGCCGACCCGCGCCTCGCCCAGTTCGCCCTTCACCGCGACCAGGCCCAGGGCGTTGGGCTGGCGCACGGCGATCTCGGGCGTGTCCTCGACCAGCACGATGCGCTCGTGCGCCGGGACGATCTTCAGCAGGCTGTTGAGGAATGTGGTCTTGCCCGACGAGGTGCCGCCCGAGACCAGCACGGTCTTGCGCGCTGCCACGGCCTGTTTGAGGAAATTGATCGGGTGGCGCCGGGCTTTGGCTTCCGCGTCCGTCGCGATCGCGGTGGCGCTCGGCGAGGGCAGTGGCCCCCGGTCATAGGCGTCCAGCGCCAGGTCGGTGGTCAGGTGGCGACGGATGGCCATGGCCCAGTGGCGGGCGGCCGGCGGGCCGACCATCTGCACGCGCTCGCCGGTCGGCAGCGACGCCGCCAGCAGCGGGCTCTGGCGGTTGATGGCCTGGTGGCCGGCGCGGGCGATCTGGGCGGCCAGGCGGCCCATCAGCGCGTCGGTGACCTCGGGCGCGTCGAAGCGCTGCATCAGCGGCTGGCCGGCCGTTTCGATCCAGACCTCGCCGGGACGGTTGACCAGCACCTCGCTGACGTTGGCTTGGTCCAGCCAGCGCGCGAATGGCCGCAGGTAGCTTCGCAGATAGACGCCTTCGCAGGGAATGGTTTCGGCGATCATCAGCGGTCCTCGAACACCAGGTCGCGGGCCGCGAACACCTGAATCGGCGCGCCCAGCGGCACGCGAATGGTCGGGGCGATGCGGGCGTCGCTCTGCAGGGCCTGGCTGGCCGCGCCGGTGGCGTCCGAGCCTGAATTGATGACCAGAGCGGTCGAGCTGCCGCCGATCAGGGCGCTGGGCAGGGCGCTGACCACCGAAAGCAGCATGGCCCCGCCAAAGCGCTGCAGGAAATGGCGGTCGACCTTGCCGGAGAGGCCCGTCTGGCCGCTCTCGTCCATGACCGGCGAGCCGAGCGCGATCGAGACGCCGTCGGGTCGGATCAGGCGGCTCCAGACCACGAAGGCCCGGCTCTGGCCCGAGGCCAGGCCGCTCTTGTACTGGCCGATCAGGCGGCTGCCGCGCGGGATGACCACGCCGGACCCGTCGAAGCCCTTCACGTCGCGGCTGACGATGGCGCGAGCATAGCCGGGCAGGTCGGAGTTCAGCGCCGTCTCCAGCACGGCTGGGATCATCGTGCCCTGGACCACGGTGCGGGCCGGGTCGCCCAGACTCTCGCTGTGGGCCGGACCGCTGTCGCCGCCGACGCGCAGCGAGAACTGCTCGTCGGCCGACAGAGCTCCGACATTGGTCTTGGCCTCGCCGGCGGGGGCGGGCTTGGCCGGACCGAGAGCGGCCAGGCCGTCGGTGTTGTCGATGATCAGGGGCTGGGCGCGGGACTGGTTGGGGTCCACGGCGACGGCCGGCGTCGCGGCGGCGACAGGCTGAACCGGAGGCGGCGGCGCGTCCTCGGCGCGGAGCACGGCGGAGGCGGCTGGCGGCGTCGCGACCGCAACGACCGGGGTCTCGACCGGCGCGACGGGTTCGGCCCTGCTGGGCTGGCGGCCGGACATGGCGACCAGGGTCAGCGCCCCAAGCGCGAGAGCGCCGGCGCCGCCAGCCAGCATCCCCAGGTCGACGCCGCCGGCGGTCTTGCCCACCTGCGGTTCGGCGCGGACCGAGGCGCGGGTCAGCTCGTCGGGCGTGAGCTCCAGGCGGGGATCACGCGTCTTGCGGTCCAGGCTCAGCGTGGTCATCGGGCGGTCCTCCGGCGACCGAACAGGTCGCGGTGCGTGGCCTCGGCCACGGCTTCGGCCCTGGCGTCGGGGCGCGGCTGCGGCGAGCCGGCGTCGAGGCTGGGGGTCTGGTAGGCGTCGTTGTAGAGCACGGCCACGGCGTTGCCCCGGCGCAGCACATAGGCCGGCGCCACCTGGGCCACGACCAGATAGTCGCCCTGGCTGGTGAAGCTGACCGGCGTCTCCGACTTGTCGCTGGCCAGGGCGAACACGGCCGGCGTGGTTGCGCCCTCGCTCCAGCGGAAGAAGGTCGCCCGGCCATTGTCGAACACCCGCTGCGGGATGTTCTCGCGCGCTCCGCTGAAGGTGTAGGCGGCGTTGCGCTGCTCGGGCGGCGGGACGGCGGGCTCGGCCGGGGCGGGCGCGGCGGCGGCCAGCGGCGGGGCGGGCGGTTCCTCCGGATAGGTGAAGCGCACGTTGTAGGCCACGTGGCCCTGGCGGCAGCCGGCCGTGTCGCGTGCCACCAGTTCGAAGGCGTAGCGGCGGCGGTCGGTGGTGACCGTCATGTTCGAGTGCGTGGTCCGGTAGGCCGGCTTCACGAACAGCATGTTGGCCCGCTTGTTCGGCGAGACCAGCCACTGGGCCGCCTCGCCCAGGCCGACGTTCTCGATCCGCTCGTCGGGACCGAACTCGACCATGGTCTGGAAGCCGAAGCAGCCGTCCAGGCGGACGATGGTGTCCGCGTCGTAGGCCAGCTTACGGATGCGGCCGTCGGCGTGGGCCTGGCTGGAGATGCCAGCCATGGGGATCGCCAGCAGGGCGGCGAGGGTGAGGGCGGGTCTCATGATCCGATCGTCCCGGAGAGCGAGCGCCCGGCCGGGGCCGGGCGGAAGGTTTGGCCCAGCCCGGCGACGCGGCGCTCGGCGGCGGCGCTCTGGGCGGGTGGGGCGGTGGGGGCGAGGGCCTCGTCGGCGACCTCGACGCGGCGGTCGCTGGAGCGGGTCTCCTCGCGCAGCAGGGCCGCGGTCATGCCGCCGACGCGGTCGTCGTTGGCGGCGCGGAGGCCGTGCGCGGCGCCCGCGCGATGGGTCTCGCGCTCGACCAAGGGGGCGTGGGTGGCTTCGGTCGAGACCTCCGCTGCGCCGGCGGCGGGCAGTCGCCAGCCCCGGGTCAGGGCGATCGCCGTGGCGGCCAGGGCCAGCAGTAGGCCGGTGTAGATGACCGCGACGCCGAACAGGGTCGCGATGGGCCGCATGCGTTCGACGGCGCCGGCCGGGTCCTCGCCGATGGCGGCGATGGCCGGGCCCAGCACCGACAGCAGGCCCGAGCCGCCGACCACGATCAGCAGCGGCGTGAAGGCGAAGCCCACGGCCAGCCGCAGCCAGCCCTCGAACAGGCCGCGGGTGGCCCCGAACAGGCCGAAGGCGATGAAGATCGGACCCAGCGCCAGCAGCGCCGCCAGGATGATCCGGGCGATGACCAAGAGGCCCAGGGTCGACAGCAGGATCAGGAAGGCGCTGGACCAGATCAGGTTCGTGGCCATGTCCAGCTTGGGCGAGCGCGGACCGACCGACAGGCTCTGGCCGATCTCGAAGACGGCGCCGAACAGGCGGTCCAGCCGCCCGGCGAAGGCCTGGGTCGCGCCGGACTGCGCGCCAAGCATGGCCGAGGCGACCTGATCGGGACCGCCGGTCAGCAGGCCGTAGACCACCGCGTGATAGGCCGGCCAGGCGGTGGCGAAGGCCAGGATGAAGCCCAGGGCCAGGACGCGCGGGCCCAGGGCCTTCAGCGTCAGGCGGGTGCGGCCGGTGATCAGGCCCAGGGCCAGGATCGCCACGTACAGGGTCAGGGCCGTCGTCAGCACCGCGCCCAGCACGCCGTGCGCGCCGAACACGTGGCCGTAGCTGGCGGCCACCGCGCCGTTGACCTGGCAGTCCAGCGACTGCAGCGAACTGGCCAGGCTGGCGTTGTCGTCGATCAGCAGGGGCGCGCAGCTCATGATACGCTCCGCAGGCGCGGGGCTGGGGTTTCGGGCTCGGCGCCCGGATAGGCCGTTCCGATCAGGGTCTCCCACCAGCGGGCGGGATGCTCGCCCACCCGCCGACGCAGGTCGTCCAGCATCCGCACCTTGGCTTCGCGGCCGGAGAGGGCGATCAGCAGGTCGGGCATGCCGGAGAGGTCCAGCCGCGCCACGACGCTGTGGTTGCCGTGCTTGACCAGGAAGCAGTGGGCATGGGCGGGAAGGCCCTGGACCAGCGAGAGCTCGTGCTCGGTCAGGCCGAAGCCGTCGCAATAGTCGGCGGCCTGGGCCCGGGGATTGGGCATGAAGATCTGGGTCGCGGTCTGCTCGATGATGGCGCTGGCCACCCGGCTCTCCAGGGCGTCGCGGGCGCTCTGGGTGCCGAAGCCGACGATGGCGTTGCGCTTGCGCAGGGTCTTCATCCAGTCGCGGATGCGGGCGGCGAAGACCTCGTCGTCCAGCGCCTTCCAGCCCTCGTCGATCAGGATCAGGGTCGGCGCGCCGTCCAGCCGCTCGTCGATGCGATGGAACAGATACATCAGGGCGGGCGTGCGCAGGATCGGATCGTCGAGGATCTCGGTCATGTCGAAGCCCAACGTGGCTTGGCCGAGATCCAGCCGGTCGGCGGCGTTGTCGAACAGCCAGGCAAGGTCGCCCTCGCCGCACCAGGGGGCCAGGCGCGAGGCGAGATCGCCAGGTTCGGGCCGCCGCAGGCCGCCCAGCAGTTCGCGGAAATAGCGCAGGCGCCGGTAGGCCGGCTCCTGGTCGTAGTTGGCGTCGACGGCGTCGGCGACGATCTTCTCCTCGTCGGCCGTCAAGGCCTGGCCCGGCTTGCAGACGAGACGCGCGGCCCAACTGCGCAGGAAGGCGCGGCTGGCGGGGCTGTCAGGCAGTTGCAGCGGATTGAAGCCGGTGGGCTGGCCGGGGCGTAGCGTGGCGTAGTGGCCGCCGACCCCGCGCAGGAAGATCTCGGCGCCGCGATCCTTGTCGAAGCAGATGGTGCGCGGGGCGAACTTCTGGGCCTGGGCGGCCAGGAAGTTCAGCACCACCGTCTTGCCCGAGCCGGAAGGGCCGATGATCGTGAAATTGCCGAGGTCGCCCTCGTGGAAGTTGAAGAAATACGGCGTGCCCGAGGTGGTCTCCAGCACGGTGACCGCCGACCCCCAGTGGTTGCTCTCGGCCCGGCCGATCGGGAAGCCGTGCAGCGAGGCCAGGCTGGCGAAGGCGCCGGTCGAGATCAGGGCCTTGCGGGCGGCGTAGGCCTCGTTGCCGGGGAACTGGGCCCAGAAGGTCGGCTCCAGGGCCAGGTCTTCGCGCACGGCGATGGCGCCGACATCGGCCAGGGCGGCGGCGCAGTCGGCGACCGCGCGATCCAGGGCTTCCAGGCTGTCGGCGCGGACCAGGACGCTGAACTGATGCTCGCCCAGGGCCGACTTGCCCGAGGCCAGGTCGTCCTTGGCCTCGACCAGACCGCGCTTGAGGCTGGCGGCGTCATCGTCGGCGGCGCGGAAGCGGCGCAGAGCCAGCGAGACCTGCTCGGTGGCGGTCTGGCGGTCGAGGAAGGCGAAACCCTCGGCCAGGGTCATCTCGAACGGCAGGCGCAGCAGGGCGTCCAGGATGCCGGGCGTGGCGTAGGGCGGATATTCCTTCAGCGACAGGATCGCCGAGAAGTCCTTGTCCGCCGCCGCGCCTTTGCGCTCGATGGTCTCGTGGCCGAAGCTGATCCGGCGGTAGGGCAGGTGATGGCCCAGGTCGCCCGTCGGCGTCAGCACCGGTCGCATCTCGCCATTGTATAGCGCCGACAGGAATTCCAACGGCTCCGAGCAACGGCCGTGGATGGTCTCGTAATCGCCCAGCAGGCGCGGACCGTAGGGAGCGAGCGCGGCGCTCAGGGCTTCGCGGGCGCCGTCCAGTTCGCGTAGCTCGCGGGCCTGGGCCGCGGCCCGGGCCTGGGCCGATAGACCCTTGGTGAACAGGCCGGCCAAGCGTTCGGCCGCGCCGGCCTTGCCCTTGGCGGGACGGCGCAGAAGGGTGACGAACAGGTCGTTGACGAACAGGCGGCGGGACTTCAGCCGATCCTGCCAGCGGCGATCGATCTCGGCGCAGACGGGGTTGTCGAAGCGGCTCTCCAGCCCGGCCTCGACCCGGCGGCGGATGATGTGATGGTGGACGACGTAGCGGGAGTCGCCGACGGCCCGCAGGGCGGCGTCGCGCACGGCCTGCTTGTGGTTCAGGTCGGCGGTGTCGGCCGTCTCGAACGGAAAGCCGGCCAGGTGCAGCACCTGCATCAGCGATCCGTCGCGCAGGGCCACGGTGTCGCCGCCCATCAGGCTGGCATACGGCAGGCGGTCGCCGGCGCGGGGGTCTTGGCGTTGGAAGAGGCCCATGGCGTCCTCGGCTTCAGGGGGCGTAGCTGTTGCAGCGCCAGCGCCGCCAGTCGGGCGTGCGCGGGCAGCGGCTGACGCGGGCCAGCCACAGGTCGAAGATTCGGGGCTCGCGCAGGCAGGCCAGATAGCCGATCGCGTGGATCACGACCGCCGCGCCCAGGGCCCAGAAGCTGCGCGTGACCAGGAAGGCCTCGGTCGTCACCACCCCGTTGATGATGAAGAACGAATAGGTCACGCCGCCGAACATCTGCGGCTGGGTCAGGGCCCGGAAGATCGGCGCGCGCGACAGGGAGGCCATGGCTCAGCCCGCCGCCGCCTGGATGCCGCCGACGATGGTCGTGGCCCCGAACAGGATAAAGCAGCCCAGGACCACGGTGGCGCCCATACGCCAGTTGATCCGGCCGGTCAGCATCATGAAGCCGACCATGGCCACGGCGATCACCGCGACGGCGGTGGCCACATTCCCCAGCAGCGTGCCCTGCACCCAGCCGAGCGCGGCGATGATCGGGCCCGAGCCCGCGGGATCCTTCATTGCGTTTGTTCTCCAGTCGTATTGGCGGCTTCGGCCAGGGTGGCGAGGCGATCGAGATTGCGGCCGACATAGGTCCGGGTCTCGGCGTAGGGCGGCACGCCGCCGTAGCGCGCCACCGCGCCCGATCCGGCGTTGTAGGCGGCCAGGGCCAGGTCGATCCGGCCGTCGAAGCGGTCGAGCAGGGCGCGGAGGTGGCGCGCGCCGCCCATGATGTTCTGTTTGGGATCCCAGGGATCGACGCCCAGGCCGCGCGCCGTGGCGGGCATCAGCTGCATCAGCCCGACGGCGCCCGCCGGCGACAGCGCGCGCGGGTTCAGGGCGGACTCGGTCCGGGCGACGGCGGTGAGGAAGTCGGGGTCCAGGTCATTGGCCGCGGCGGCGGCCTCGAACTCGGCCCGCCAGGGCGCGGACTTGATGGCGATGGAAGGGACGGGCTCGCTCCAGCCGCCGCCGATCTTCCGGACCGCGCCGTCAGCGCCGATCTCCAGCACCTGGGCGCAGGTCGCGCCGGCCGACGCCATCGCCAGGGCGGCGAGCATCGCGATACAGGTCTGGGCGGGCGCTTTCACGTCTCTTGTCTCCGTACCGCCCCTTCTGATGGCGGCGATACGGAGTAGACGATCTGATTGTGAGAGCAGTCGGGCGGCTTCGTATTGCCATTGTATCAGCCCGTCTCGGTGTCGATACGAACCCAATACACGGGAGCCGTACTTAGAACTCAGCCGAAAGGCACTCCTCCCCTCAAGGCCGCCGGAAGGCCGTTCCGCGGTCGAAATCAAGGGAGCAGAGAGCGCGATGCACGACCACGATCATCTCGAAGACCATGACCTGGGCCTGAAGCACGACCTGGAAGTCATGGCGGTGCGCAGCCTGGCGCGACGCCGACTGCTGAGCTTGTTCGCGGTGGGCGGCACGGGCGCGCTGATCGCCGCGTGCGGCGGTGGGGGTTCGGACTCCAGCTCCAGCGGCACATCGACGACCTCGACCAGCACGACGACGACCACAGGCACGACCACCACGACCGGGACGACGACGACCACCGGCACGACCACGACGACGGGCACGACCACCACCGTGAGCAGCTGCGTGGCCGACCCGACCGAGACCAACGGTCCCTATCCGTCGGACGGCACCAACAGCGTCAATGGCGTGGTCTCCAACAGCCTGACGACCAGCGGCATCGTCCGCAGCGATATCCGCAGCAGCTTCGGCAGCTACAGCGGCACGGCCGACGGCGTTCCGCTAACGATCAAGATCAAGGTGGTGAACACCAATTCCAGCTGCGCCAACCTGTCGGGCTACGCCGTCTACATCTGGCACTGCACGCGCGAGGGAAACTACTCGCTCTACACCGTCACCGCCCAGAACTACCTGCGCGGCGTACAGGTCACCGACTCCAACGGCGAGGTCACGTTCACAACGATCTATCCGGGCTGCTATTCGGGCCGCTGGCCGCACATCCACTTCGAGGTGTTCCCGAGCCTGGCCAGCGCCACGACCCAGCGCAACGCGACCCTGACCTCGCAGTTCGCCATGCCGTCGGACGTGTCGACCACGGTCTATGCCGGAGCCACGGGCTATTCGAGCAGTGTGACGAACCTGAAGGCCATCACCATCGCCAGCGATAACGTGTTCGGCGACAACACCTCGGCCCAGATCACCGCCATGACGCCGACCATGACGGGCAGCGTCTCGGCCGGCTATTCCGCTACGGTGACGGTCGGCATCGCCGTCTAGATCGCCCGTTCGGCCAGGCGCAGGCCGTGGTCGTCGGACACCGGACGGACCGTGAAGCCCATCTCGCGCTCAAGGTCGAGGGCAGGGTGGTTGTCGGCCGTCTCGATCGACTCCACGACCCTGACGCCCCGGGCGCGGGCATGGGCCAGGGTGTGCTTCAGCAGCGACCACGACAGGCCCTTGCCCTTCAGGTCCGAGCGGACCGACACCGCGACCTCGGCGCGCTCGGCGTCGAGGCCGGTCGCCAGCGTCGCCACGGCGAGGATCGCACCGTCGGCGGCGTCGCAAGACACGAAGGTGATGTCCGGGCCGCCGTCGTTGCGGGTCATCCGCGCCAGCTGACGCTCGTCGACGGTCTTCAGGCTGGCCAGGAAGCGGTGACGTAGGTCCTCGGGGCTGAGGCCCATGAAGAAGGCGGCCAGGGCGGCCTGGTCGGCCGGCGTCGCTGGACGCATGCAGACGTCCAGGCCGCCTTGGGTGCGCGCCAGAATTTCGGTGTCGTGCTTGAACATGATGGGCCTCGCTCTTTCGCCTCCAATTTCGCGCGTCGGAGGGGTTGAGCGCCATTCGGTAGTTCCCCGCACGTAGTCTTCCGGAGGGCAGACGGCGTCGGCAGGTGCGGCGTTATTCAATGAATGATGCCTGTCTCGGGCATCATTCTAAGTATTGATACCTATGCGACGGATTTTCCCAATAATCTTCCATGGTCATCTCGAATTAACGGCTCCGTTCGAGGCTCGCGGCGACCTTGGAGATTTCCCGTGATCCAGTCCGTGATCGAGTTCGACAGCATCGAAGCCCAGCGTCGCACGGGCGGCAAGCTGATCGTGGCCTGCCTGGCGATGATGGCCCTGCTGGTTCCCGCCGCTGGCGCGTTCGCCGGGCGGTTCGACCTCGTCTCGACGCTGGCGACGGCGGGCCTGGCCGGGATCGCGCTGGTCGCCTACCGCCTGCGCGCCGACAGCTTCGGCCAGCGGCTGACCGCCGCCATGGTGCTGATCGCTCAGATCACCCTCCTCATCATGGCCTTCGAAGGCCATGCCCTGCAGCCCGAGGCGCGCATGGCCTACCAGGCCGGCCTGGCCCTGCTGGTGGCCTACGGCGACTGGAGGATCGTGGCCAGCGCCGCCGGCGTCGTCATCGGCGTCGACATCCTGGCGCCGTTCGTCGCGCCGCACCGCCTCTCGGCCTCGAGCGACCTTTGGTCGATCGCCATAGGGATCGGCGTCACCCTGGCCACGGCCTGGTCGCTGATCTGGCTGACGGCCGGGGTCTCGCGTCTGTTCGTCACGGTTTCGGCTCGCACCGACCGCGCCGAGAGCGCCGTCGGCGAGGCGAAGGCCGCCAACGCAGCCGCCACAGCCGAGCGCGCCGCCCGCGACGCCTCCAACGCCGAGCAGGCTGCGCTGAAGGCCGCCATGGAGGCCGAACAGGCCCTGGTCGTCAGCGAGCTGGAGAAGGCCATAGAGAGTCTGGCCAGCGGCGACCTGACCTGGCGTCTGCGCCAAGCGTTCGCGCCGCGCTACGAGGCCGTGCGCTCGACCTTCAACGGCGCCTTCGAACGCTTGCAGGCGACCATGGGCGAGATCACCGTCAACGCCCGCAGCATGAGCGCCGGGGTCGGCGACATGAGCAGCGCCACGGACGAGCTGTCGCGCCGCACCGAACAGCAGGCCGCCAGCCTGGTCGAGACCGCCACGGCCCTGGGCCAGGTGACCGCCGCCGTCAACGAGACCGCCAAGAACGCCCGTCAGGCCAATGCCGCCGCCGCGGCCGCGCGCCGCGAGGCCGAGCACTCCGACCCCGTCGTCACCGAGGCGGTCGAGGCCATGACCCAGATCGAGAACTCGTCGGGCCAGATCTGCAAGATCATTGGTGTCATCGACGAGATCGCCTTCCAGACCAATCTCCTGGCCCTGAATGCGGGCGTCGAGGCGGCCCGCGCCGGCGAGGCGGGCCGCGGCTTCGCCGTCGTGGCTCAGGAGGTGCGAGCCCTGGCCCAGCGTTCGGCCGACGCGGCCAGCGAGATCAAGGGGCTGATCGCCGCCTCGGGCAACCAGGTGCAGGCAGGCGTCGAGCGCGTCGGCCGCACGCGTGAGGCCCTGCAGCGCATCGTGGCCCGGGTCGCCGAGATCGATGTCCAGGTCGACGCCATCGCCCGCTCGGCCCAGGATCAGGCCCAGAGCCTGGGCGAGGTCAACGGCGCGGTCAGCGAGATGGATCGCGTGGTCCAGCAGAACGCCGCCATGGTCGAGGAGACCACCGCCGCGGCCCACGCCCTCGCCAGCGAGGCCAAGACCCTGGCCGGCCGAATCGGTCGTTTCCGCATCGAGGCCGGCGACCGTCCTGGCCAGGCGCCGACAGCGCGGGTCGCCTAGTCGCCGGTCAGGCCGCCGGGGATCAGTCGCAGCACGACCTCGTGCGTCGCGCCCGCGGTCGTGGGCGCGTCTGGACGCGGGCGACGCAAGACGACCTGCAGCGCCGTGAGCAGGGCGGCGCTGGCGCTGACCTCGTCTGGATCCACGTACAGTCTCATCGCGTCGGCCAGGCTGGCGCGATCCAGCACGCCACTAGCCTCCAGCTCGTCGCACAGCGGCAGATAGGTCGCGGCCACCAGCTTGACCAGGTCCGCTGCGGTGAAACTCAGTGCGGACGCGGGGGGACCGGCTTGGCTCATGACCTTGGTCAGTCCTCGGGGTTCAGCGAGCGGCCTTGGCCGCGTCGTCATGCAGCACCTGGGCCAGGGCGTGGGCGAGAGCGGTCCAGGGAGCGTCCGGGTCGGCGGCGGCCCGTGCGGCCATGCGTCGCGCCAGCCGGGCCGGGTCGATCGCGCCGGCGGCGTGCAGCACGCGGCACAGCGGCAGATAGGTGGTGGTGAACAGACGGACGACATCGTCACCCGCGAAGGCCGGGATGTCTTCGCGCTCGACCACGAAGGCGCTCTAGCCGGCGACGCGCGCGGGGAGGGCGGCCGGCGACGGACGGCGCAGCACGACCGCGCTGCCGATGAACGCCAGGCTCAGCAGGGTCGCGACGCCACAGGCGGGGCAGTGGCCAGCCAGGGTCAGCAGATCGTCGCGCGCGCTGCACAGCGGCCCGGCGGCCAGGCGCGGCATCGCTTCCGCGTAGGCGACCAGCCAGCCGAACAAGGCGCTCGCGCCGAGGATCGGCGGAACGCGACGGCGGATATCTTCGGACGTGACGGGCATGCGGTTTCCCCTTGGCGTCCCTGACCATGGTCGCATCCGCCGCATGCGGCTTTGATCCGGATCAAAGCCCGACTTGCGAGAGCGTGAGACCTGAGGGGTCAAGGTTCGCCGCACGGAGTCCGCATGTCCGCCCCGTCCACACTCAATGCCAGCCCGTCCGCGGGCCCAGGCAGCGCAAGTCCGCCAGCGGGCTCAGGCGCGCTACTTATCATCAGCGTCGTCAGCGCATTCCTGGCGATTCTCGGCGCGGGCCTGTCCCACGATCCGATCTTCCGCATGCAGGCGGGGACCTTCGCCCTGGCCGCCGTGCTGGCGTCGTTCGCCCTGACCTCGGGTCTTTCGGGCGCCAAGCTGCTGGATCATCCGGGCGAGTACTCCGACAACGTCATCAAGGCCGGCGTCATCGCCACCATGTTCTGGGCCGCCGCCGGCCTGCTGGCGGGGGTGTTGATCGCCGCCCAGCTGTCGTGGCCGCGGATCTTCTACTTCCCTGAGGCCGGCTGGCTGAACTTCGGCCGCCTGCGTCCGCTGCACACCTCGGGCGTGATCTTCGCGTTCGGCGGCAACGCCCTGATCGCGACGTCGTTCTGGGTCGTCCAGCGCACCTGCAAGGCGCGTCTGGCCGGCGGGATCACGCCGTGGTTCGTGTTCTGGGGCTATCAGCTGTTCATCGTGCTGGCCGCGACCGGCTACCTGATGGGCGCCACCCAGGGCAAGGAATACGCCGAGCCGGTCTGGTACACCGACCTGTGGCTGACCATCGTCTGGGTCGCCTATCTGCTGGTGTTCCTGGGCACGATCTGGAAGCGCAAGGAACCCCACATCTACGTGGCCAACTGGTTCTACCTGGCCTTCATCGTCACGATCGCCCTGCTGCACCTGGTGAACAACGCCGCCGTTCCGGTCGGTCCGCTGAACCACCTGTCGTACGGCGTGATGGCCGGCGTCCAGGACGCCCTGACCCAGTGGTGGTACGGCCACAACGCCGTCGGCTTCTTCCTAACCGCCGGCTTCCTGGCCATGATGTACTACTTCGTGCCCAAGCGCGTCGAGCGGCCGGTCTTCAGCTACCGCCTGTCCATCGTCCACTTCTGGGCGCTGATCTTCATCTACATCTGGGCCGGCCCGCACCACCTGCACTACACGGCTCTGCCGCAGTGGGCCCAGACCCTGGGCATGACCTTCTCGATCATGCTGTGGATGCCCTCGTGGGGCGGCATGATCAACGGCCTGATGACCCTGTCCGGCGCGTGGGACAAGCTGCGCACCGACCCGGTCGTCCGCATGATGGTCGTCGCCATGGCCTTCTACGGCATGGCCACCTTCGAAGGTCCCGTCCTGTCGATCCGCGCCGTCAACGCGCTGAGCCACTACACCGACTGGACCATCGGTCACGTCCATGCCGGGGCCCTGGGCTGGAACGGCTTCATCACCTTCGGCGCGATCTACTGCATGGTGCCGTGGCTGTGGAAGAAGAAGGAGATGTACTCGACCAAGCTGATCGAGTGGCACTTCTGGATCGCGACCACCGGGATCCTGCTCTACATCGCCGCGATGTGGGTGTCGGGCATCATGGAAGGCCTGATGTGGCGCGAATACACGCCCCAGGGCTTCCTCGCCTACAGCTTCATCGAGACCGTCTCGGCCAAGCACATCGAGAACGTCATCCGCACCATCGGCGGCCTGATGTTCCTGAGCGGCGCGCTGATCATGATCTTCAACATCTGGAAGACGATCACGACCCCCGACGCCGAACTGGCCCCCGCCGCGCCGACCAACGACGCGCCGGCCGCTCCCGCCACCGTGATCGCCTGAGGTTCCGATGTCTCTCTGGAAGCACCACGCAAAGTTCGAGCGGCACTCGCTGCTGCTCATCATCGGGATCGTCGTCGTCGTCTCGATTGGCGGTCTCATCGAAATCGCCCCGCTGTTCTGGCTGCAGAGCACCGTCGAGAAGGTGGAGGGCGTGCGTCCCTACACGCCGCTGGAGCTGACCGGCCGCGACATCTACGTCCGTGAAGGCTGCTATCTCTGCCACTCGCAGATGATCCGCCCGCTGCGCGACGAGGTCGAACGCTACGGTCACTACAGCCTGGCCGCCGAGAGCATGTACGACCACCCGTTCCAGTGGGGGTCCAAGCGCACCGGTCCGGACCTGGCCCGCGTTGGCGGCAAGTACTCCGACAGCTGGCACCGCGATCACCTGATCGATCCGCGCTCGGTCGTGCCGGAGTCGGTGATGCCGCCCTACAAGTTCCTGGCTGAAAAGGAACTGGACTACGGCGACATCGTCGACCGCCTCAAGGCCCAGCACGCCGTCGGCGTTCCCTACACCGCCGACATGATCGCCAACGCCAAGAAGGATCTCGAGGCCCAGGCCGATCCCTTCTCGACCGACGCGGTCGCCCTGCGCGCCCGCTACGGTGAGAAGGTGGCCAACCGCGACTTCGACGGCGATCCCAACAAGATCACCGAGATGGACGCCCTGGTGGCCTATCTGCAGATGCTGGGCACGATGGTGGACTTCAAGTCCTACAAGCCCCAGTCGCCGGAGAACCAGCGATGAGCGGCCTGACCTACGAGACCGTGTCGCGCATCGCGCAGCAAGGCGGGCTGATCTATTTCGGCCTGATCTTCCTCGCGGGCCTGGCCTACGCCCTGCGGCCTTCCAAGAAGGCTGAATTCCAACACGCCGCGCGCATGCCGCTGGATGACGAGGAGCTGGTTTGATGGCTCACGAACGCGATAAAGACGAAGTCACCGGCGTCGACACCACGGGCCACCAGTGGGACGGCATCAAGGAGTTGGACAACCCGCTGCCCCGCTGGTGGCTGTGGGTCTGGTACGCCACGATCGCCTGGTCGATCGGCTACTGGATCCTGATGCCGGCCTGGCCGGGCATCCATGGCTACACCAAGGGCCTGCTGCACCAGTCCGATCGGGCCGAGGTCAGCAAGCAGCTGACCGCCCTGGACATCAAGCGCGGCGAGGGCGCGACACAGCTGCGCACCGCCAGCCTCGAGCAGATCGAGAAGGACCCGAAGCTGAACGCCTATGCTCAGCAGGTCGGCCAGTCGGTCTTTGGCGACAACTGCGCCACCTGCCACGGCATCGGCGGCACGGGCGGCAAGGGCTACGCCAACCTGCGCGACGACGTCTGGCTGTGGGGCGGCAAGCTGGAGGACATTCAGTACACCATCACCCATGGCGTCCGGACCGGCGCGGAAGGCGCGCGCCTGTCGCAGATGCCCGCCTTCGGCCGTGACGAGATGCTGCAGCCCGCGCAGATCGACGACCTGACCGAGTATGTGGTCCACCTGTCGAACCGTCCGGCGGACGCCGCCGCGGTCGCCCGCGCCCAGCCGCTGTTCGAGGCCCAGTGCTCGGCCTGCCACGGGCCCGAGGGCAAGGGCATGGTCGAGGTCGGCGCGCCGAACCTGACTGACGCCGACTGGCTGTACGGGGCCGACCGCGCCGCCATCCGCGGCCAGATCTTCGCCGGCAACGGCGGGGTCATGCCCACCTGGGGCGGCCGTCTGAGCCCCGAAACCATCAAGGCCCTGGCGGTCTACATCCACTCCAACGCGGGCGGTCAGTAAGGGCTATGCCCACGATTATCGACAATACCCGTCCAAAACCCGACGCCCGGTCGGCGGTCTCCGCCGCCGCCCGGGCCAAGGGCAAGGGCGGACCCGAGGGCCAGCTCTACAAGCCGCGCCAGCCGATCTACCCCAAGCTCGTGCACGGGAAGTGGCGGATGGTGAAGTGGGCGCTGCTGATCTTCACCCTGGCCGTCTACTACATCACGCCGTGGATCCGCTGGCATCGGCCGGAAGGCTTTCCGCAGCAGGCGGCGCTGGTCGACTTCACCGGCCGGCGCTTCTACTTCTTCGACATCCAGCTGTGGCCTCAGGAAGTCTACATCTTCACGGGTCTGCTGGTCATGGCGGCCCTGGCCCTGTTCCTGGTCACGGCGCTGTTCGGTCGCCTGTGGTGCGGCTACGCCTGTCCCCAGACCGTCTGGACCGATCTCTACATTGTGGTCGAGCGCCTGTTCGAGGGCGATCGTAACGCCCGCATGCGTCTGGACGCCGCGCCGCTGTCGTTCAACAAGATCTGGCGCAAAACCGGCAAGCACCTGGTGTGGCTGGGCATCGCCTTCGGCACGGGCGGGGCCTGGATCTTCTACTTCCACGACGCGCCGACCCTGATCCGCACGTTCTGGACCGGCGACGCGCCGATCACGGCCTATGCCTCGTGCTTCCTGCTGACCTGCACCACCTACATCTTCGCCGGCTGGATGCGCGAGCAGGTCTGCACCTACATGTGTCCGTGGCCTCGCATCCAGGGCGCCATGCTGGACGACCACTCGCTGCAGGTCACCTACCTGGCCTATCGCGGCGAGACGCGCGGCCCGCACAAGAAGGGCCAGAGCTGGGAAGGGCGCGGCGACTGCATCGACTGCCACCAGTGCGTCGTGGTCTGCCCGATGGGCATCGACATCCGAGACGGCGCGCAGATGGAGTGCATCAACTGTGGCCTCTGCGTCGACGCCTGCGACGAGATGATGATCAAGGTAGGCCGTCCCACGGGACTGATCGCCTATGACTCCGACTACGCGGTCTCGGCCCGCACCCAGGGGAAGAAGTCGGCCTACAGGCCGATCCGCTCGCGGACGATCTATTACGCCCTGGCCATGACCGTCGTCGGCGGCCTGACCCTATGGTCGCTGGTCACGCGGCCCAAGGCGGACCTCAGCGTCATCCGCGACCGCAACCCGATCTTCGTGCGCATGCACGATGGCGCGGTGCGTGACGGCTACACGCTGAAGATCGGCAATCGCACCTTCCAGGAGCGCCGTTTCGACATCGCCTTCGAGGGTGTGCCTGGCGCGCATCTCAGCCAGCCCGGCGGGAGCGGTAAGACGGTCAGTGTCGTCGTGCCGGCCGATCAGGTGGTGCCGCTGCGCGTCTTCGTCACCGCCCCACCGGACCTGGAAGGCGAACGCGCCGCCAGCGTTCCCGGCCGCTTCGTCATCACGTCCGGCGATGTCCGGGCCGAGACCAAGACCGTCTTCCTTTCTGGAGCCGCGAACCCGCAATGACCGTCGCCGCCCATACCCTCCAAAAGCCCGCGCCCGAAAAGGGGCGCATCACCGGCTGGCACGTGCTGTTCGGCTTCGTGCTGTTCTTCGGCATCGTGATCGCCGTCGACGCGGTTTTCATGGTCAAGGCCTACCGCAGCTTTTCAGGGGAGGTCGCCTCCAACCCCTATGAAGCCGGTCTGGCCTTCAACAAGACCCTCGCCCAGCGACGTCGCGAGGCGGCGCTGGGCTGGTCGGTCGGGGTGGAAACGCCGGCCGGTGGCAAGACGGTTCTGGTCATCCTCAGGAACCGCGACGGCAAGCTGCTGGACGGCCTGTCGGTGACCGGCACGTTGGAGCGCCCGGCGACCGAGACGGGCCGCCAAACCCTGAACTTCAAGCCGCTGGGCCAGGGGCGCTATGAAGCCCAGGCCCGCCTCGACGGCGCCTGGGACCTGCGCGGCGTCGCTCGCAACTCTGGCGACATGATCGAGATCGAAACCCGACTGGTGACGCCATGAGCATAGCGCTGCACCGTGACCTCGAGGCCTTTATCCAGCGCGACGACGCCGGGCGGGGGCGGGTCGAGCTGCTGGTCAACGGCGCGCGCTGCGCGGGCTGCATCAGCAAGATCGAGAAGGCCGTTCGTGGCCTTCCCGGCGTCAGCGCCGCGCGCCTGAACCTGACCACCGGCAAGCTGGCGGTCGAACTGGAAGCGGGGCAGGCCGACCCTCAGGCCGTTGTCGAGACCGTCGAGGGCCTGGGCTACCGCGCCTGCCTGTTCGACCCGGCCGAGGCCAAGGCCGCGCAGGACCGCGAGGGCCGCGAGCTGGCCCTGGCCCTGGGCGTCGCCGGCTTCGGGGCCGGCAACGTCATGATGTTCACCGTGCCCGCCTGGGCCGGCATCTTCGGGCAGGAGCTGAACGGCTCGACCCTGACCCTGATGTACTGGATGGCCGCGATCGTCGCGACGCCCTGCGCCCTGTTCGCCGGCCGGCCGTTCTTCCGTTCGGCCTGGGCCTCGCTGAAGCGCGGCAAGGCCAATATGGACGTGCCGATCTCGATCGGCGTCATCCTGACCCTGATCGTCAGCTTCTCGGAGACCATCCTCCAGGGGCGGCACGCCTATTTCGACGCGGCGGTGACGCTGCTGTTCCTGCTACTGATCGGCCGCTATCTGGACCACCGCCTGCGCGCCAACGCCCGCTCGGCGGCGCGCGACCTGCTGGCCCTGCAGACGCCGGTGGCCATGCGCCTCACCGGCGAGGTGGAGCAGGGGATCCCGGTGGCCGAGGTCGCGGTCGGCGACCGCCTGGTCGTCTCGCCCGGCGAGCGCGTGCCCGTCGACGGCGAGGTCGAGAGCGGCCGCTCCGAGCTCGACAACGCCCTGATCACCGGCGAGACCGCCCTGGCCCCGGTCGGCGCTGGCGCCCGACTGCACGCGGGCGCGCTGAATCTGTCGGGCCGCCTGGTCATGACGGCCACGGCCAGGAGCGAGGACTCGACCCTGGCGGCCATCGCTCGCCTGATGGAGGCCGGCGCCCAGACCCGCTCGGCCTATGTCCGCCTGGCCGACAAGGCCGCCGCCCTCTACGTGCCGGTGGTCCACACCATCGCGGCCCTGACCTTCGCCGGCGGCTGGGCGCTGGGCCTGGGCCCGCGCGAGGCGCTGCTGCGCGCCGCCGCCGTGCTGATCGTCACCTGTCCCTGCGCCCTGGGCCTGGCCGTGCCGGCCGTCCAGATCGCCGCCAGCAGCCGCCTGTTCCGCAAGGGTGTGCTGGTCAAGTCGGGCGCGGCGCTGGAGCGCCTCTCCGAGGTCGACCACATCGTCTTCGACAAGACCGGCGTGCTGACCGAGGGCCGGCCGCGCCTGATCGACGCCCCCACCCACCTGGTGGCTCTGGCCGCGCCGCTGGCCCGCGCCTCGCGCCATCCGCTGGCCAAGGCCATGGCCCTGGAAGCCGGCGTCGGCCCCGTGGCCACCGACTGCGTCGAGACCGCTGGCCAGGGCGTCGATGGCCTGATCGACGGCCGTCGCGCTCGCCTGGGCCGCGCTGCTTTTGTGGGTGTCGAGGGCGGCGACGCCCGCGAGACCGAGCTGTGGTTCGGCTTCGAAGGCGAGGTGAAGATCCGCTTCGTGTTCGAGGATCAACTTCGCGCGGACGCCGCCGAGACCATCATGCAACTGCGTGGTCTGGGCCTCAGCGTTGAAGTGCTGTCCGGCGATCTGGCCGGTCCCGTACACGACATCGCCCGCGGCGCCGGGATCACCGATTGGCGCGCTGGCCTGACCCCGTTCGAGAAGGCCGCGATCGTCGATGAACTGAAGGCCGCCGGCCGCAAGGTGTTGATGGTCGGGGACGGCCTCAACGACGCCGCGGCCCTGGCCAAGGCCCACGCCTCCATGGCCCCCGGCGCGGCGGTCGACGCCGCGCAGAACGCCGCCGACCTGGTCTTCACCGGCGAGAGCCTGGGCGTCGTAGTCGAGGCGATCGAGACCGCGCGCGAGGCCCGCAGCCGGGCGCTCGAGAACTTCGCCTTCTCGGCGCTCTACAACCTGGTCGCCGCGCCGGCGGCCATGCTGGGCTTCATCAACCCCTTCATCGCGGCCCTGGCCATGTCCGGTTCGTCGATGGTGGTGCTGCTGAACGCCGCTCGTCCACGCATCACCCTGGGGAGCCGTCGATGAACATCGTCCTTTTCCTGGCGCCCTTCTCGGTCGGCCTGGGCGCCATGGGTCTGCTGGCCTTCTTCTGGACCATGCGTTCGGGCCAGTACGACGATCCCAAGGGCGACGCCGCGCGTATCCTCTACGACCATCTGGACGAGCGTCCCGACGGCGACGACTGAAGTCGTGGGAAGGTCTTACGTAGCGATGCGTATGACCTTTCAGGATTTAGATGATGGAGATCAAGGTTCAGAGGTCCGGCTCTCTCTAGAACAATACTGCGACGTGATTGATGTCGCCAAATGTACGGGGATAGAGAATGAAGAGCCTCCTGATCTCGGCCGCTGCAACGACGTTGCTGTTCGCTGGCGCGGCTCACGCTCAAGACTTCACGCCGAACGCCAAGGGCGACCTGATCGTCCACGTCCGCGTGACTCAGGTGGCGCCGGCCAAGGACGCCGCGATCGTCACTGCCGCCGGCGTGGCCAGCGGCCTGAAGGCCCACGTCGAGAACGACGTCAAACCGACCCTGGGCTTCACCTACTTCCTGACCGACAAGGTTGCGGTCGAGGCCATCCTGGGCACCACCCAGCACGACATCCGGGCGCAGGGTCCGGGCACGGACGTCCTAGTCCACAAGACCTGGGTGTTGCCGCCGGTCGTGACCCTGCAGTACCACCCGCTGCCCAATGCGCGCGTCAGCCCCTATGTCGGCGCGGGCCTGAACTACATGCTGTTCTACAGCGATAAGAACAAGAACGGCTTCACCGTGAAGGTCGACGACGGCGTCGGCTACGCGCTGCAGGCGGGCGTCAACATCAAGCTGAAGAACAGCTGGCTGATCAACGCCGACGTGAAGAAGGTCTATTTCGACACCGACGCCAAGATCAACGGCGGCGCCTTGAAGGCCAAGGTGAACCTGGATCCGCTGGTCAGCTCGATCGGTATCTCGCGCCAGTTCTAGGAGGAATCGGGAAAGCGCCCGACCTCCTCCAAGCGGGCGCTCTTCCGTACGCCCCCGTCGACAGGCCCAGTCGACGGGGGCGTTCTCTTTTGGAGTGGGGCATACGAAAAACCCCAGGTCCCGAAGGCCTGGGGTTTTGTCTGGCGGGGAAAGGCGGGGGCTCAGTCTTCGAGGCCCAGCAGCCCGCTCCGCACCGAGGCGCGCGCCTGCTCGAAGCCGCGCTCGGCGAATTCGGGGCTCATGCCGGGGCCGACGCCGCCCAGGTGTTCATGGCCGGCGACACGCAGGCCGGTCATGGCCGACAGGTGCAGGTCGAAGTGGCGGTTGAGGGTGTTGAGGGCGCCGGTCTTCTCGACCCAGACGTCGGGCGCCCCCGAGGTGGTGACGCTCATCAGGGTCTTGCCGACCAGAAGGGGATCGGCGCCGTGCGCGGTGGGTTGGTAGCCGAAGCCGGCGCTGAGCACGCGGTCGACATAGCCCTTGAGGATTGCCGGAGGCCCGTTGAACCACAGCGGATAGACCAGCAGCAGGCCGTCGACGGCGTTCAGCAGGCTGCGCTCGGCCACGATGTCGGCTTCGGGGCGCTGGCCGCCGCCGGCCAGCTCCACGGCCGTCAGGCGCGGGTCGAAGTCCATGGCGTAGAGGTCGCGGACGATGACGTCGGCGCCGGCTTCGGTCAGGGCCTGGGCGCAGACCTTTGCCAGGGCCGCACCGTAGCTGGAAGACGAGGGGTGGGCCAGGATCAGGGCGATCTTCATGCGACGTCTCCGTTGAGGTCGGGCCCAGTAGGCGGGGGCCGGGTCGACCGCGCCTTGATCTGGATCACTTGCGGGCCTGGGTCAGCATGGCCCAGTAGGCGAGCGCATAGCCGCCATAGGCGAGGCTCCAGCCCAGGGCGGCCAGGACCAGCAGGCCGGGCATGAACGCGCCGGCAAAGGGGGCCGCGACCCGCAGCAGGGCGGCCAGGTTGATGGCGACGAAGATCCCCACGGTCGCCTTGTCGGCGGTCAAGGGACGGCCGCTGTGGCCCCGGGTGGCGCGGCACATCACCGCCAGGCACGTGACGCCGACGGCGCCGGCCGACAGAGCGTGGACGCCGGCCGCCAGCGGCACGAGCGGTGTCAGGACACTGGCGCCCAGCAAGGCCAGGCCCAGGGCAAGCCAAGCATAGCTGACATGCAGGATCAAAAGCAGCGGTTCGGCCGCGGTCTTGCGGCCCTGCCAGCGACTCATGCGCACGAGGTTGGCGACGCCGGCGAGCAGCAGCAGGACGCCGACGGCGGGTTGGTCCGGGAGTACGGTCCAGGCCAGGGCGGCGACGGCCGCGCCGACCACCGCGACCTTGTCCACGGTGTTGAACGGCGTGGGCAGCGGCGCGAGGTTGCGCTGGCGCAGCCAGTTGGTGGTGAAGCTGGGGGTGATGCGGCCGCCGATCAGGGCCAGCATGCCGGTCGCGGCGGCCATGGCCATCCGCCACCCCAGGCCCTGCAGGTCGAACACGGTGTCGAGATGGAAGGCGATATTGGCGCCGGCCAAGAGGCTGGTCAGCCCGCAGATCGGCAGGTTGCGCCAGTTCTTGCCCGCCAGCACCTCGCGCCAGACGATCAGAGCGAAGACGACGGTGAAGCCCGCGTCGATCCAGGCCGCGACCGGGCCGGTGAAGGCCTCGGTCAGCATGGCGATGCGTCCGGCGACCCATAGCGACCACAGCAGGGCCAGCTTACCGCCGATCACCGGCATCCGGCCCGTCCAGTTGGGTACGGCTGTGGTCAGGAAGCCGGCGACGATGGCGGGCAGGAGGCCGAACAGCATCTCGTGGATGTGCCAGTCGCGGTGGCCCGCGATCGCCGGGCCGCCCATCAGCGACCAGATCCACAGGGGGACGGACAGGGCCGCCCAGATTGCGCCCGACAGGAAGAAGGGGCGAAAGCCGTAGCTGAACAGGGCGGGGCCGGCATAGGCGCGGCGTTGCTGGGCGGTGGACATGGGGCGACTCTAGAAAGCGATAGAGCCTTGTCGTTGTGCGTCGACAAACCTGCTTCCGGGGGGCGCTTTTTCAGCGGGCCAGCGCGGCGTCCAGGGCTTGCAGCAGGGCGTCGCCCAGAAGGGGCTTCTCGATCAGCGACACGCGATCCCGCAGCGCGGCGCGGCTCAGTTCGGCGGTTGGGTTGGTGGCGGTTATCAACACGGCCGTGCGCGCGTTGCGGGCGCGGACCTGCTCGACCAACTGCAGGCCTTTGATGGAGGGCGGGGCGTGGCCAATGATCACGGCGTCCACGGCCTCGGCCGCCAGTCGCTGGCCGAAGCTCCGTGTGTCGCCGAACGGCTCGACGGTGTAGCCGTCCAGCGTCAGCGAAAAGCACAGCGCCTGACGAACCGCCGCGTCCTGGTCGAGGACGAGGACGCGCGGCGCGGTGGGAGAAGGGGCGATGGACACGTGGCGGCTCCGGAGGGGAGCGGCGGCGCTTGCGGCGCCGCCATGGGAGGGAGGATCAGGCGGCCGTCTTCCAGTTCGGCTCCAGGACCACGTGCGGGGGGCAGGGGGCCACTTGGCCCGCCGGCAGACCACACAGCTCGTTGGCGAAGCCGTGGTTGACGTCGCGGTGGTGCGCCTCGTCGGCGCGGACCACTTCGACCACGTCACGCAGGGTGCTGCCGGCCGGCAGGTTCCAGTAGTCGAGGGCGATCTGGGGCGCGGCGACGTTGGCGCTGCGGCCCTCGTCGATCTCGGCCAGATAGTGGGTGTAGCTGATCACCGCTTCTTCCTCGAAGTAGCCGACCACGCGGTGGGCCGTCTTCGAGCTGACCAGGTACAGGCCGAAGAAGAACAGGTAGAACACCCACTGGGCGGCGACGACGACGAAGCGTTCGAACAGGGTCGGCTTGGCCACCTCGATGAAGGTCATCAGGTGCATGCGCTCGTTCTCGGCCTCGTCCATCAGGGTCTTGATCCAACCCTTGTCGCCTTCCATGCGGCGCAGGCACTTGAGGTGGTTCAGGGTGGCGCCGACCATGCCGGGCACGGCGGCGACGGTTTCCAGGACCACGGCGCGGTGGCCGTAACGCTTGGCGAAGAAGGTGTCGGCGCAGAAGCGCAGGGCCTTGACGAAGCCGAAGGCGACGACGTCCGAAACGCCCTTGGGCTGGTGGTGGACGTCCAGGTTGATTTGGGGACCAGTCATGGCCGCTGCCCTTTTACAAGTGACGACCTCTTGGCCGCCCGATGGAGAGCTTGATACGACCACGCGGCCGGTCGAAAAATTCTGGTCTGACCCTAAGGAGAATCCCTAGGTGTCCGGTATTCTCGGCGAGCCCTAGCGCGGAGAGATGACCATCGACGAGTTCATGAAATCGCGGCCGGACCCCACGCGGGAATGGATGATGGCCGTAGTCATCGCGATCGGGCTCATCGTCCTGGGCGCGGTCACGCGGCTGCTGTTCGAGCCGCTGCTGGGCGATCGCGGACTTTATCTCTTCTTCTTCCCGGCTGTGGTGGCCGCGGCGGCCTATCGCGGCCTGGCCGGGGGGCTGATGGCCTGCGCCTTCGGCCTGGCCGCGCTGCTGGCCCTGAGCGCGCGGTATGACGGCGTCGACCTGGGCGACCTGGTGGGCGCGGGCCTCTACGTCGCCGTCGGCGCGGCGATCAGCTTCGGCGGCGAGCGTTTCCGCGTAGCTCGCCAGCGCGCCGACGCCGTGACAGAGGACCTGCTGGAGCGCGAGGCGCACCTGGCTTCGATCCTGGACACCGTGCCTGACGCCATGGTGCTGATCGACGAGGCCGGCCTCGTCCGTTCGTTCAGCTCGACCGCTCAGCGCCTGTTCGGCTGGACGGCGGCGGAGATGTTCGGTCGCAATGTCAGCTGCCTGATGCCCGAGCCCTATCGTTCGGCCCACGACGGCTACCTGCAGCGCTACTACGCCACCGGCGAGCGACGGATCATTGGCCTGGGCCGGGTGGTCATCGGCGAGCGCAAGGACGGTTCGACCTTCCCCATGGAGCTGGCGGTTGGTGAGATCCGCACGCCGCGGGGCCGCTTCTTCACCGGCTTCGTGCGGGATCTCACCGAGACTCAGCGCACCCAGGCTCGCCTGCAGGAACTGCAGGGCGAACTGGTCCACATCGCCCGCCTGACCTCGATGGGCGAGATGGCCTCGGCCCTGGCCCACGAGATCAACCAGCCGCTGTCGGCCATGGCCAACTATCTGAAGGGGGGCCGCCGGCTTCTGGAAGAGCCCGAGATCGACCGCGAGATGTTGGGTGGGGCGCTCGACAAGGCCGGCGAGCAGGCGTTGCGCGCCGGAGCGATCATCCGCCGCCTGCGCGACTTCGTGGCCCGGGGCGAGACGGAGAAGCACATCGAGAGCCTGAACCGCATGGTCGAGGAGGCCGCCGCCCTGGCGCTGGTCGGGGTGCGCGAACTGGGCGTCGACGTGCGCTTCGACTTCGGCGGCGGCGTCGACCCGGTGCTGGCCGACCGCGTCCAGGTGCAGCAGGTGATCGTCAACCTGGTCCGCAACGCCGTCGACGCCATGGAGACCTCGCCCCGCCGCGAACTGAGCATCAGTGTGGGTCGCCAGGATGACCATGCCTTGGTCTCGGTCAGCGACACCGGCCCGGGTATCGCGCCCGAGATCGCCGACAACCTGTTCGCGCCGTTCATGACCACCAAGCGCACCGGCATGGGCGTGGGCCTGTCGATTTCGCGCACCATTATCGAGGCGCACGGCGGCCGGCTGTGGGTCGAGCCCACCGATGGCGGCGGCGCCACCTTCAAGTTTACCCTGAAGACCGTAGAAGGAGACCTGGACCTTGAGTGAAGGCGTCGTTCACATCATCGATGATGATGCGGCCATGCGGGACTCGCTGGGCTTCCTGCTGCAGGTCAACCGCATCCCGTATCGCGTGTTCGAGTCGGCCGTGGCCTTCCTGGAAGGCCTGCCGGAAGATGGCGGTTGCGTGCTGACCGACGTGCGCATGCCCGAGATGAACGGCATCGAGATGGTCCGCCGGCTCAAGGAGCAGGGCTATCGCGCGCCGGTCATCGTCATGACGGGTCACGCCGACGTGCCCCTGGCGATCGAGGCCATGAAGGCCGGTGTCGTCGATTTCATCGAGAAGCCGTTCGATGAGGACCTGCTGCTGTCGGCGATCCGCTCGGCCTTGCAGCAGGGCAAGGCCCAGAGCGAGCAGGACGCGGCGCTCCTGGAGACCCGTAAGCGCATCGCCGCCCTGTCGCCGCGCGAAGGCGAAGTGCTGGACGGTCTGGTCGAGGGCAAGGCCAACAAGGTCATCGCCTACGACCTGGGGATCAGTCCGCGCACGGTCGAGATCTACCGCGCCAACCTGATGACCAAGATGCAGGCGCGCAGCCTGTCGGAACTGGTGCGCATGGCCCTGTCGGTCCGCGACCCCGCTTAACCTTATGCTTGGCGCGCGCCGGGCGGCGAAACTGCGCGCACTTTCGCCTGGCGCGCTTAGGCGAACCGTCGGAACAGGACGTTGTTCTCCAGGTGCATGTGGTCGCGCAGGTCGGCGTCGATCTCGCGGCAGAGGGCGTACAGCGCCTGCCAGGTGTTGCAGGCTCCGTAGGGCGGGGTGAAGTCGTTGGTCAGCCGGGCCAGGCCCTTCAGCTGCTCGACGACGTCTTCGTGCTCGGCTTCCATGCAGGCGATCGGACCGCCGGCATGGGCGTCGCCGCGCCGCATCATCGGGAAGAGGCCCATCTCTTCCTTGTGGTGATGTGTCTCCAGGTCGTCGAACATGAAGGCCAGGTGCTGCGACAGTCCCGTGGGGCAGTCGGCGTTGTCGCGGTGTACGGCCTCGACCCGGGCGGCCAGGCGGATCGCCTCCGGGAACTGGCGGCGATGCACCTCGTGATAGCGCTCCAGCAGATGGTCGATGAGCGCGCCGGTTTCGCTGGGCGCGGTCGCGTCCGTCGGCGTCGCCGCCTCCAGGGCTTCGATCACGGTGTCGACCTCGATCCCGCGTTTCTCGGCCGCGGCAGACAGCGAGGCGCCGCCGCCACAGCAGTAGTCGATCTTGAGGCGCCGGAAGACAGCGGTCGAACCGGGGCGGTTGATGGCGATGTCGCGGACAGCCCGGTGGCGCAGGGGGAGGGCGGCAGTAATGTCCATGGTGATCTCCTCTATCGACCAGTCTAGGCCGGGGCCCGATCGCGGACATTGTGCGCCGCCAAGTTCGCGGCGACCGCCGGGTAGTAGGCCAGCATCGCACCGCGACGTCCCGCCGGAGCCAGCAGCCCCTCGCGGACCAACTGGGCGCACAGCGCGCGCAAACTCGACGCGCCGGGCGTCTGGCCGACATAGAAGACGCCGCGCGCCTGGGCGCGGGCTACCACATCGTCCTTCGACCAGGTGTTCATCGTCCGTGCTCCGTCGCTGAAAAGCCGTTAGCGCGTCGTTGCGCGCGGAACGTTGCGGACGCTCAACTTCCCCGTTTCGAGCGCCTTGATGACCGTCAATCGGACCGTTGAGCCGCATCATTGTCCGGGCGGTGGCCGGGCCTAGGGTCGCGGCCCCAACTTCGGAGGCGACATGACCGGTGCTCGACGACAGGGCGGCAAGGGCCGCTGGGAGGCGCTGTTGGCGCGTCCGCTCTTGCTGCCGCCCAGCGCCCTCCTGACCTTCAGCCTGCGCCGCCTGGCCAGGGCTCATCCCGGAGCCTTCGCCCGCTTGGGCGACTACGCCAGGAGCCTCTACCTGATCGCGCCGACCGACCTGCCGCTGGTCTTCTGCCTGCGGCCGGCGGGCGTCGAGGGCGAGATCCGGCTGGTCGCGGCGGCTGACGCGCCCGAGCCGGCGGTGCGCGTGCGCGGGCCGCTGTTGGATCTCTTGCAGCTGTTCGACGGCACGCTGGACGCCGACGCGGCCTTCTTCTCGCGGCGTATCCAGGTCGAGGGCGACACCAGTGCGGTGGTCGCCCTGCACAACGCCCTGGAGGCGGCCGACCTGACCCTGGCCGACCTGATCGGCGCGCCCCGGCCGACGCGCGACATCATCAATCGCGGCCTCAACTGGACCGCCCAGCGGTGGCGGAGCGCCTGAGCGTGGGATCGATCGAACTGGTGTGTCCGGCGGGCTCGCCGCCGATGCTGCGCGCGGCCGTCGAGGCCGGGGCCGACAGCGTCTATTGCGGCCTGCGCGACGAGACCAACGCGCGCAACTTTCCGGGCCTGAACTTCTCGCCGGCCGAGCTGAAGGAGGCCGTCGGCCTGGCCCGCGACCATGGCGCCAAGGTGCTGGTGGCCATCAACACCTTCGCCCGGGCCGGGGCCGACGAGACCTGGCGGCGGTCGGTCGACACGGCCGTCGCGTCGGGCGCGCATGCGGTGATCGTCGCCGACATCGGGGTGCTGTCCTACGCCCGCCAGGCCTATCCGGACCTGCGCCTGCACCTGTCGGTCCAGGCCGCCGCCAACTCGGTGGAGGCGATAGGCTTCTATGCCGAGGCGTTCGGGGTCAAGCGCGTGGTCCTTCCGCGGGTGATGACCGCGCCCGAGATCGCCGCCCTGGCCAAGGAGACCAGCATCGAGCTGGAGGCCTTCGTGTTCGGCGGCCTGTGCGTGATGGCCGAGGGGCGCTGCGCCCTTTCTTCCTACGCCACGGGCCGCTCGCCCAACCTGTCGGGGGTCTGCTCGCCGCCCGAGGCGGTCAGTTTCGAAACCGACCAAAACGGCCTGACCCCGCGCCTGGCCGGCGTGGCCATCGACCGCTTCGGCGCCGACGAGGCGGCCGGCTACCCCACCTTGTGCAAGGGGCGCTTCGAGGCGATGGGCGAGACCTCATACCTGTTCGAGGATCCGGTCAGCCTGAACGCCATGACCGTGCTGCGCGACCTGCGCGCAGCGGGGGTGAAGGCGATCAAGGTCGAGGGGCGCCAGCGCGGCAAGACCTATGTCCGTCGCGTGGCCACGGCCTTCCGGGGGGCGATCGACGCCCTGGACCAGGGCAAGGACTGCGAGCCGTTCGCTCGAATGCTCACAGACCTGGCCGAGGGCGGCCGTGAGACCGAGGGTGCGTATAGAAGGAAGTGGCGATGAGGACGCTGGAGCTGACTGTCGGGCCGCTGATGTTCCTGTGGTCGCCCGAGCGCATCGCCGACTACTACGCGCAGGTCGCCGCCGCGCCCGAGGTGTCGCGCGTCTATCTGGGCGAGGTGGTCTGCGGGAAACGCTCGCCCCTGACCGTCGAGTCGCTGCTGCTGGCCGAGGAGGCCCTGGCCAAGGCCGGCAAGGACGTGGTGTGGGCCAGCCAGGCGCTGCCGGCTACCCCGCGCGAGGCTAGGGCGGTGCGCGAACTGGCCGAGGCCAGCACCCTGCTGGAGGTCAATGACGTCGCCGCCCTGGCCAGTCTGCCCAAGGATTCGGCCTTCGTCGCTGGGCCGATGCTGAACCTCTACAACGAGAGCGCCGTGACGGCCCTGGCCGCGCGTGGCTGCCGGCGGATCTGCGCCAATGTCGAACTGTCGCTGGACGCGGTGGCGGCCATCGCCAAGGCCTGTCCGGACGTCGAGATCGAGCTCTTCGCCTATGGCCGGCTGCCGCTGGCGCTATCGGGGCGCTGCTATCACGCGCGGGCTCACAAGGCGCACAAGGACGGCTGCCTGTTCGTCTGCGAGACCGATCCGGACGGCATGACCATTCGCACGGTCGAAGGCGCGCCGTTCCTGGCGGTCAACGGCATCCAGACCCTGTCGCACGGCGTCCACCTGGCCGACGCCGAGCTGGACCGGCTGGTCGCGGCGGGCGTGAAGGCCCTGCGGATCGCGCCGCATACCGGCGACGTCGGGACTGTGCTGGCCGCATTCGGCGCCTTCGTCCGAGGGGAACTGGACGGCGCGGGCCTGCGCGAGGCGGTGGCGGCGACCCGGCCGCCGGGACCGCTGATCAACGGCTACCTGCACGGCAAGGCCGGCATGCTGGCGGTGGAGGCTCTCTGAGATGCGGGTCGACGTGGCGATCATCGGCGGCGGCATCGCCGGCGTGGCCCTGGCCGGCCGCCTGGCGCCGCATCTGAAGGTGGCGGTGATCGAGCGCGAGCCGGCCCTGGGCGCTATGACCACCGCGCGCTCGGCGGCAATGTTCCTGCCCTCGTACGGCGGAGCGGCCGTCGCGCCGCTGACCCGCGCCAGCCGCTCGTTCCTGACTACCGCCCTCGGGGTAAGCGGAGCAGTGTTCCAGCCGCGCCAGGCGCTGCACGTTGGACGCCTGCCGCACCTGGCCCCGTTCGGTCTGGCCCAGGCCGCCGATGTGCCGCTGCAGGCCCTGTCGCCGCGCCAGGCAGTGAGGCTGTTCCCGGTCCTGCGCGAGGACATGATCGACGGCGCCTGGCTGGAGACCGAGGCCGGCGACATTGACGTCGCGGCCCTGCTGGAGCTCTTCCGGCGCATGGCCCTGGACGCGGGCGCCCAACTTCTGGTCGACGCCGGCGAGGCGACGATCGAACGACGCGGCGACGGCTGGCGGCTGAAGAGCGCGCGCCAAACGCTGGAGGCGCGGATCGTCGTCAACGCCGCCGGGCCCTGGGCCGACACCTTGGCCCGAGCCGCGGCAATCGCGCCGCTGGGCCTGACTCCGCTACGCCGCACCGTCATCCTGACCCCGCCGGTCGCCCAGGAGGGCTTCGCCGGCTGGCCGATCGTCAAGGACGTGCGCGAGCGCTTCTACTTCCGGCCTTATCACGGAAGCCTGCTGATCACCCCCGCCGACGCCCATCCCTCGCACCCCTGCGACGCCGCGCCCGACAAGGCCGACATCGCGCGGGCGGTGCTGCGCTTCGAGACCATGTGCGACCATCGCGTGGCCCGGGTCGAGCGCAGCTGGGCGGGCCTGCGGACCTTCGCATCCGACCATGCGCCGGTGATCGGCTGGTCGCACGAGGACGACGGCTTCTTCTGGCTGGCCGGACTTGGCGGCTTCGGCGTGCAGACTTCGCCGGCCGTCAGCCAGCTGGCCGCCAGCCTGATCCTGGGCCAGGGCGCGCCGGCGGAGCTGACCGATCGCGGCGTCGATCCCGCGCGTTACGCGCCTGCGCGATTTCGGGCTCGGCTCGCGAACTTGACCGCAATCGGCTCGAACATTGATGGCCGTCAAGGTTCGCGGGGGGCTTAGGCGCTAGCGGTGGACACGACGCCCTCGTCGAAAGCCCGAAGCATGACCCTGAAGCCCGCCGATCTCCTGCGCATCCGGCAGCTGCCGCTGCTGCAGACCGCCTCTGCCGACACCTTCTCGCGCCTGACCCGCAGCGCCTTCCTGCAGCGCCTTCCGCGCGACGCCCAGCTGACGGCCGAGGGGGAGGTCAACGACTTCCTCTACGTGCTGATGGAGGGCGCGGTCGAGCTGGAGGGCACCTGGAACGACCGCGACTCGACCCTGGCCTTGCTGCGGCCGCTGTCGACCTTCGTGCTGGCCTCGGTAATCCTGGACGTGCCGGCCCTGATGACCGCGCGCACGATCATGCGCAGCCAGGTGCTGATGATCCCGGGCGAGACCTTCCGCCAGGCGGTGCGCGAGGATGCCGCCCTGTCCTTCGCCGTCGCCGAGGAGCTGTCCGGCTGCTACAGCGGCGTCGTCCGCGCGCTCAAGAACTACAAGCTGCGCGGCGCCCTGGAGCGGCTGGCCAACTACCTGATCGTCCAGCAGCGACGGCAGGGCGGCGGGCCAACCCTGCGGCTGCCCTGCCAGAAGCGGGTTCTGGCCTCGCTTCTGGGCATGACGCCCGAGAACCTTTCGCGCGCCTTCGCCAGCCTGGCCGCCCATGGCGTGCAGGTGGACGGGGCCAGCGTCACCCTGACCCGGCCGGGCGCCCTGGCGCGACTGGCCAAGCCCGACATCCTGATCGACGACCACGCCGAGGGCGACGATCCGGTGCGCGGCCGCGCCGACCGCGAGCGCCGCAGTCTCGTCGAGTCCCTGAGCCGCCATCACTGATGGCCTATCGCTCGATCAAGGCCTACGGGCCCGAGCGCGGCCTGAGCTGCGCCTATCGCCAGTGGGCGGCGCCAAGCCATTGCGCGCTACTGCACGGCTATTCGCTGGGTTTCACCTTCACCTTCGCCGCCGAGCGGCTCGACGAGCGCGGGTGGGTCGTCGACTTCGGCGCGGGCGGGTTCGGCAAGATCCGCACCTGGCTGCACGAAACGTTCGACCACACGCTGCTGGTGGCGACCGACGATCCGTCACGGGTCGAGTTCCAGCGCCTGGCCGACCTGGGTCTGGCCCAGGTGCGCCTGGTCCCCAGTGTCAGTTGCGAAGGCCTGGCCGCCTTCGTGTTCGATCACGCCCAGCAGCTCGTCGAGGTCGCCACCCAGGGCCGCTGCTGGGTCGAGTCGGTGACCTGCCACGAGCACGCCGCCAACAGCGCGACCTTCGAGAACCCTCAGGCGGTGATGCGCAAGATCGGCGCCGAGGTGATGACCGACCTCATCGGCAGGCTTTGATCGTCGTCGGCGGCGCGTCCCGGAAAGGGATGAGGCCGCCCGCATCCAGCCTGTCCAGGAAGGCCTCGGTCGCCGGTCCCAGCAGGGCAGGCAAGGCGCAGTCAGGCGCCAAGGGGCAGGGCGCGCAATCGACGCGCGGCAGGCAGGCTTCCAGCAGCATGACGACGCTGGACGGCTTCACCGGCGGCCCTGGGCGGGCGCGCACGCCGCCGCGGCGGCCCCGGATCGTTTCGATCAGGCCGTCGCAGGCCAGGGCGTGGACAACCTTGCTCACATGGTCGCGCGGGGAGCGCGTCTGGCCGGCGATCTTGGCGACCGTCAGGGGATGGTCCGTCGCGTCCAGCAGCGCCAGGATCCGCAGGCCCAGAAGAGCGCGTTCTGTCAGGCGCAAGGCGAAGTCTCCGTCACGACGCCCAGGACGTCCTTTCCGCCATTCCAGTCTGCGCCGATGCGTCGCGCCATGCGCTGGATCAAGTCCGGAGCCAGTTTGACTCGGCGCAATGACGACCGCCGCATCTATCGTTTCATGGCGGCATGGATGATCGTATCGACGTCGTGACCCTCGCCATCGAGCTGCCGGGCGCCTCGGCGATCCTGCGCGGCGTGGGCATCAACTTCCAGGCGGGCGACCGGCCCAGCCTGGCGGACGCCGCTAAGGCCCGGGGCGTGGCCCTGGCGCCGCTGCTTGCGCGCCTGAGCGCGCATGCGCGAGCGCTGACGGATGACGATGACGAGGACGGGCCCCGCGCCGAGGCGCAGGGGCTGCTCCTGGCGGAAGGCGTCAGACTGGCGCGCGGCCTCGAGGCGCGCTTCGCCCATCAGCCCGGCTGTCCCAACGGCCTGGCCAGCGCCATGCAAAACCTGGCCGAGGCTTTCGCCAGCCACGACGCTCTGGAACGTACGGCCGGTTCGAACCCCGACCGGGCGCTCAGCACCCGTTTGATGGACGACCATCGGCTACTTAAGGAAAAGCTTGACCACCTGGCGCATTGGCTTGGCGGACCGGCCGCCTTGGGCGCGCTAGGGCCTGCCGGAGCCGTGCTGGCTGGGGTTTGGCGGGCTTTGGATCATGACGTCCGTCGTCGCGTGGAGATCGAGGATCGCCGCCTGGCGAGCGCCTGCGACAAGCCGTCCTGAGCAGTTTGCGCATGCACAAAGAACGCGAGGCGGGGAGGTCTACCCATCAGGCCATCGGCGCCGCTCGGGCGCCGGAGGATAGGAAAATGAAAGCCCTCGCTCTCTTCGCCACCGCCGCCACGCTCGCCCTGACGGGCGTCGCCGGCGCTGTCGCCGCGACCCCCGACGCTCCGGCCCCGGCCGTCGCCGACATCGTTCGGCCCGCCACCGACCTGCCGCCGCCCATCGCCCGCCGCACGCCCGCGACCGTCAAGGTCGACCTCGTCACCCAGGAACTGGTCGGCAAGCTGGCCGACGGCGCCAGCTACAAGTTCTGGACCTTCAACGGCAAGGTGCCGGGCCCGATGGTCCGCGTCCGGGTCGGCGACACGGTCGAGGTCACCTTGAAGAACGCCGCCGACAGCGAGCACATGCACAATGTCGACTTCCACGCCGTGACCGGTCCCGGCGGCGGCGCGGTCGCCACCATGGCCGACCCCGGCGAGACCAAGACCTTCACCTTCAAGGCCTTGGCCCCCGGCCTCTACATCTACCACTGCGCCACCCCGATGGTCGCCCAGCACATCGCCAACGGCATGTACGGCGCCATCCTGGTCGAGCCCGAGGAAGGCCTGCCCAAGGTCGATCACGAGTTCTACGTGGTGCAGGGCGAGATCTATACCGACGAGGCCGTCGGCTCGAAGGGCCTGCTGAACGAGAGCATCGAGAAGCTGCTGAACGAACAGCCCGAGTACTACGTGTTCAACGGCGGCTTCAAAGCGCTGACGGGAGACAAGGCCCTGCATGCCAAGGTCGGCGAGACCGTCCGAATCTTCTTCGGGGTCGGCGGGCCCAACAAGACCTCGAGTTTCCACGTGATCGGCGAGATCTTCGACCACGTCTATCCGTACGGTTCGGCCACCAGCCAGACCATCAAGGACGTGCAGACCGTCACGGTCGCGCCCGGCGGCGCCACCATCGTCGACTTCAAGCTCGAGGTCCCGGGCAACTACATCATGGTCGACCACGCGCTGAGCCGTCTGGAACGCGGCGGCGCCGGCATCCTGACCGTCGAAGGTCCCGCCAATCCCGACGTCTTCACCGCCCCGCCGAACCCCCACAAGGGTGGCGGTCACTAAGCGGACGACCCCAGGGGCGGCGAGCAATCGCCGCCCATTTTTCTTCCGACAATCAGTCAGGTTTATCCCATGAGACAGCATGTCCTGCTGGCGCTCGCGGGCGCGAGCGCGCTCGCCTTCGGCGCACCCGTCTTCGCCGCCGAGGCCCCTTCCCATTCCGGTCAGCTGCTGCTCGAGGCGCGGACCCGCTACGAGCTCTACGATCCCGACGGCGCCGACGCCGAGGCGATCACCACCCGCCTGCGCCTGGGTTGGCGACAGCCGGTCTCCAAGACCCTGACCGGCCTGATCGAGATGGAGGCCATCGGCGCGATCGACAATGCCTATGCCGACGGCGTCCACCCCCATCCGGGCAAGGCGGTCATCCAGGATCCCGAGACCGTCGAGCTGAACCGCGCGGTGGTCGAGTGGCGTCCGAACGCCAAGCTCGGCCTGGACGTCGGCCGCCAGCGGATCATCCTGGGCAACGCCCGCTTCATCGGCAACAGCGGCTGGCGCCAGAACGAGCAGACCTTCGACGCCATCAAGCTCGTGGCCAAGCCGGCCAAGGCCGTGACGGTGACCTACGCCTATATCGACCGGGTCCGCCGTCCACTGGGCCACAAGTCGACGCAAGGCGTCTGGCGCGGCGACGTCCACCTGGTCCAGGCCGAGGGCGATCTTGGCCCGATCGGCAAGGCGACCGCCTATGCCTTCCTGATGGACTTCGACAACGCCGCGGCCCAGTCGAACAAGACCTACGGCGTGCGGCTGGCCGGCGCCCACCTCCTGAAGCCCGGCCTCAACGGGACCTGGGAGCTGGAGCACGCCAACCAGAAGGACTACGGCGCCAACCCGCAGCACTATTCGGTGGACTACGACCTGGTCTCGGCCGGGCTGAAGACCGCCAAGTCGACGGTGTCGCTGAACCTCGAGAGACTGGAGGGCGATGGCGTTCACGCGTTCCAGACGCCCCTGGCGTCGCTGCACGGCTTCCAGGGTCTGTCCGACGTGATCGGCGCCACGCCGGCCAAGGGCGTCCGCGACGTTTTCCTGCGCGGCGCCCGAACCTTCGACACCAAGGCGTTTGGGGCCAAGCAGCCGCTGAAACTGACGGGCGAAGCGCATGACTTCGATACCACGGTGGGCAGCCAGAACCTGGGCCGCGAGGTCGACGCCACGGTGTCGACGTCGGTGGCCAAGGGCTGGACTGTCGAGCTGGGCGTCGCGCGGTTCGAGACCCAGTCCAAGACCTATCCCGACGCCACGCGGGCCTGGGCCAGCCTCGAATTCAAGCTCTGATCCAGCCGAGAGGCGCACAAAGGAAGGGCCCGCCTAGGCGGGCCCTTTTTCGTTGGGTCGTCTCGTAGAGCGGCGGGTCAGCCGCACTTCGAATAGCCGCAGTCGGTGCAGGTGTCGCAGCCCTCCTTGCGGATCAGGCCCGTGCTGGCGCAGCGCGGGCAGACGGCCGGGCGAGGGGCGTCGGCGTGGTGCGCGTGGTCGTCGGGCTCGACCGCCTCGGCGACCCGGGGCGCTGTGGTGACGACCTCTTGACGCAGGTGCCGCTCGACCACCCCGCCGATCGCCGCTGGCAGCGAGGGGACATAGCGTCCCGACAGCCAGGCGCCGCCCTGCGGGTCGAACACCGCTTTCAGCTCTTCGGCCACGAAGCCGACGTCGCCGCCGCGCCGGAACACCGCCGAGATCATCCGGGTCAGGGCCAGGGTCCAGGCGTAGTGCTCCATGTTCTTGGAGTTGACGAAGATCTCGAACGGCCGGCGCCGGCCGTCGATCTCGGCGTCGTTGACCGTGACGTAGACGGCGTGGGCGCTGTGCGGCCACTTGATCTTGTAGGTCACGCCGGCCAGGGCCTCGTCGCGCGCGGCCAGAGGCAGGTCGGGGGCGGCCTCCTCGCCGGCCTTATCGGCGGAGGGCGGGGCGTCGACCGACAGGACCGAGCCCGTCACCGCGTTGGGGCGATAGGTGGTCAGCCCCTTGCAGCCCGTGCGCCAGCCCTCGAGATAGACGTCGCAGAAGGCGTCGAAGGCGATGTCGGCCGGGCAGTTGACCGTCTTGGAGATCGAACTGTCGATCATCGACTGGGCGGCGGCCTGCATGACCAGGTGCTCGCGCGGCGACAGGGTCTGGGCGGAGACAAAGACGTCCTGCGGTGGTTCGGCCTCGCCGTGCAGGCGCTTCCAGACCGTCAAGGCATAGTCCTCGACCGCTTCCTGTCGCGTCGAGCCGTCGGGTTGGCGGACCTTGCGGTTGTAGGCGTAGGCGAACACCGGCTCGATGCCCGACGAGACGTTGCCGGCCACCAGCGAGGTGGTGCCGGTCGGGGCGATCGAGGTCAGGCAGCCGTTGCGCAGACCGTGCTCGGCGATCAGGGCGCGGGTCGCCTCGTCCAGCTCCAATAGGTTGGGTCGAGTCAGCACGTCCGGGTCATAGGCGGGGTAGGGGCCCTTCTCGGCCGCCAGCAGGGCCGAGGCGCGATAGGCCTCGCGCTTGATGATCCCCAGCCAGCGCCTGGTGGTCTCGGCGGCTTCCTCGGTCCCATAGCGCTGGCCGCAGAAGATGAGGGCGTCGGCCAGGCCCGTGACGCCAAGACCCAGGCGCCGCTTGGCGCGGGCCTCATTGGCCTGGGCCTCCAGCGGGAAGCGCGAGACGTCGATGACGTTGTCCAGGAAGCGGATGGCGATGTGGGTCAGCTCGGCCAACCGCTCCTCGTCGAGGACGGCGTCCTCGGCGAAGGGCGTGGCCACCAGGCGGGCCAGGTTGATCGAGCCCAGCAGGCACGCGCCGTAGGGCGGCAGCATCTGCTCGCCGCAGGGGTTGGAGGCGCTGATCGTCTCGCAGGCGGCCAGGTTGTTGCGGGCGTTGACCCGGTCGATGAAGATCACGCCCGGCTCGGCATAGGCGTAGGTGGCCGTCATCAGGCGGGTCCACAGATCCGCCGCGCGGACGGTGCGGAACACCTCGCCGTTGAAGGTCAGCGGCCAGTCGGCGTCGGCCTGCAGGGCTTCCAGGAAGGCGTCGGTGACCAGGACCGACAGGTTGAAGTTCCGCAGACGGGCCGGATCGCGCTTGGCGTCGATGAAGGCCTCGATGTCCGGGTGGTCGATGCGCAGGCAGCCCATCATCGCGCCGCGCCGCTGGCCGGCCGACAGGATGGTGCGGCACATCGAGTCCCAGACGTCCATGAAGCTGAGCGGCCCCGAGGCGTCGGCGCCGACCCCGCGCACCGGCGCGCCGGCCGGGCGGATGGTCGAGAAGTCCATGCCCACGCCGCCGCCCTGCTGCAGGGTGACGGCCGCCTCGCGCAGGTGCTCGAAGATGCCGGGCAGGTCGTCGGGCAGCGTGCCCATGACGAAGCAGTTGAACAGGGTCACCGCCCGGGCGGTGCCGGCGCCGGCGAAGATCCGGCCGGCGGGCAGGAACTGGAAGTCGGTGAGCGCCTCCAGGAAACGCTCGCGCCAGAGCTCGCGGGTCTCTTCCGGCTCGGCCAGGGCGATGGCCCCGGAGACCCGTCGCCAGCTGTCCTCGACGCCGGCGTCGCCGTCGCCGTCACCCGGCGTGAACCGGTACTTCGCGGCCCATATCTCTGCGGCCAAGGGAATGTCGAAGGCCATGATCCTGCTCCGATGCAAAGGGCAGGAGAGGCTGGCGGATTCGAGCGTGGCCGAAATTGTCGAAGGACAAGGAGCGAAAGCGGAGCGCGCCGCGCGGATCGTTCAACCGCTTGCGCTGGCGCAACGTCGACCCCCTCGGACGAGCCTATTGATCATCCAAGCGAGCGGGTTCTTCCGCCCGCAATGGAAGGTGATCCAAGATGTTTAAGTCCGTTCTCCTGGCCGGTGTCGTCGTGGGCGCGCTGGCCGTCGCCGGCGCGGCTGGCGCGGCGGAGCTGCAGGTCAAGATGCTGAATTCCGGCACGCAGGGCATGATGGTGTTCGAGCCGGCGACGGCCAAGCTGAAGGCCGGCGATACGGTCCGCTTCATCCCGACCGACCCGGGCCACAACGTCGAGACCATCAAGGACATGTGGCCGGCCGGCGTCGCCGAGGTGAAGGGCGTCATGGGCAAGGAAGTCGTCGTGAAGTTCGCCAAGACCGGCGTCTATGGCTTCAAGTGCATGCCGCACTGGACCATGGGCATGACCTTCGTGGCCAAGGTGGGCGACGGCAAGCCGAACGCCGCCGACGCCGAGGCGGCCGTCGCCAAGGCCCCGCCGCTGGCCAAGAAGCGCCTGACGGCCGACTTCGCCGCGATCAAGTAGGACGCGGACCGCAAAAGCCAGCGCCGTCGCCTCGAGGGGCGACGGCGCTTTTTTTGTTTCGAGTTTGGTTTGATGTCAGGCGGGTTCGGCCAGGTCGACCAAGGCGTCCAGTCTGCGGACGATGATCCGACGGCGGGCGCTGCCGGTGATCCCGCGGTCGTCCCAGGCCGCCAGGGTGCGGCTGACCGTGTGCAGGGTCGAGCCGGCCATCTCGGCCAGTTCCTGGCGGGTGATGGGGAAGTCGATCTCGATGCCGCCGTCGGTCTTGCGTCCGGCCTGTTGGACCAGGCGCATCAAGGTGCGGGCGATCCGCTGCTCGACCTTCTCGCCGGCCATCTCGCCGACCCGGTCCTGCATCTCGAACAGGCGCGCGCCGGCCGAAGCCGCCGAGCCCATCGCCACCTCGGGATAGCGCGCCATCAGCTGGCGCATGGTCGCCACGGTCCAGTAGACCTCGACGCTGTCAACCACCGCCACGGCGTCGGCCGGGAAAGGCTTGCCCATCAGGGCGGCCACCGTGCCGTACATCTCGCCGGGGCCGATGAAGCGGATCACCGACTGGTTGCCGTCCGGGCGGGCCTGAACGATCTTGACCCGGCCGTCCAGAAGCGAGTGGCAGGTCACCCCGTCGTCGCCCTGGGCGAAGATCACCTTGCCGGCGGACAGATTGCGGACCGTGCCGGCGGCCAGGATGCTTGCCAGGGCCACGTCGTCCAGGCGGCCGAACATGTCGGCGCCGCGAAGAATTTGGGGGTCGATCGTGGCGGTCATGGCCATGCGCGAGCCTTCGGTGGAATCGTACCCTCAGGACTAGGCGCGCCAGCGGTCCAGCTGAATCCCGGTATTCTACCTAGGGCGAACTCCCGAATGTCGGCGGGCCCGAACCCATTGCTAAGCCAAGGGTCGACGCCAGTCCGGGGAGCCGCGCCAACCATGACCCTAGCCTTCGCCACTCTGCCGCCCATCGCGCCGCCGCCCACCATGCTGGGCCAGACGCTGGCGCCCGTCGGCGTGACCATCCGCCGGGCGCCAGGCGAGGAGATTTTCGCCGAGGGCGAGGCGGTGAACACCGTCTACCAGGTGATGTCGGGCACAGTGCGTACCTACCGCCTGCTGGGCGATGGCCGCCGTCACGTCTGTGACTTCCACGCCCCCGGCGACCTTCTGGGCCTGGAGGCGGTCGACGAACACTGCTGCTCGGCCGAGGGCATGACCGATGTCATCCTGCACGCCATCCCGCTGAAGGCCCTGCGCCGCCTGTGCGCCGAGGATCCGGTCCTGAGCCAGCGCCTGCTGTCGATCGCCACCGGGGGCATGCAGCGCAGCCAGAACCACGCCTCGATGCTGGCTCGCCTGGGCGCGGTCGAGCGCGTCGCTGCCTTCCTGGTCGACTTCGCCCGCCGCTTCGACGCCGACGACGAGCTGGAGCTGCCGATGACCCGTCAGGACATCGCCGACTATCTGGGCCTGACCATCCACACCGTTTCCCGAACCCTGTCCCAGCTTCAGGACCAGGGCCTGATCGACGCTCGCGCCTCGCGCCGTGTGCGCCTGCGCCGGCAGGACGAACTTCTAGGACTCTGCGCATGACCCCATCGGTGCTGACCCCCGCCCAGCGCGCCCATGCCGAGCGCAACCTGCCGCGCTACACCAGCTATCCGACGGCCCTGGCCTTCGACGCCCAGCAGGCCGCCGCGGCGCACGACTGGATCGCGGGGACCAGCCCCGAGGACAAGCTGTCGGTCTATGTCCACGTGCCGTTCTGCCGGCGGCTGTGCTGGTACTGTGGGTGCCACACCTCGATCGCCCATACCTATGAGCGGGTCGGGACCTTCTTCGAGACCTTGACGCGCGAGGTCGACCTGGTCGCCGAGCGCCTGGGGCGCCACGACGGCCTGGCCCACCTGCACTTCGGCGGCGGCAGCCCCAACGCGCTCAGCCCCGAGGACTTCGCCGCCCTGGTCACCCAGCTGAAAGCCGCCTTCCGGCCTCGTCCGAACGCCGAGATCGCCGCCGAGCTGGATCCTGGCATGCTGTCGGAGGCCTTCGTCGACGCGGCGGGGGAGGTTGGCGTCAACCGGGTCAGCCTGGGCGTCCAGACCTTCGACCCCACCGTCCAGGCCCTGGTCAACCGCATTCAGCCCTACGACCACGTCGCCCGCGCCGCCGAGCGCCTGCGCAAGGTGGGCGTGGCGGGCTTGAACTTCGACCTGATGTACGGCCTTCCGGGCCAGAGCCCCGAGAACGTCCACGAGTCCGCGCGCCTGGCGGTGCAGCTGCGTCCCGATCGGGTGGCGGTGTTCGGCTACGCCCACGTGCCGTGGATGAAGAAGCACCAGACCATGATCCGCGAGGCCGACCTCGCCGACCTGGACGGCCGCTGGGCCCAGGCCGAGGCGGCCGACGCGGCCCTGGTCGAGGCGGGCTATGTCCGCATCGGCCTCGATCACTACGCCCTGCCGGACGACGCCATCAGCCGCGCCCTGGCCGAGGGGCGCCTGCGGCGGAACTTCCAGGGCTATACCGACGATCCGGCCCCGGTCCTCGTGCCGATCGGCCCGTCCTCGATCGGCCAGTTCCGCCAGGGCTTCGTTGGCAACCACGTCCCGACCGACCAGTGGTCGGCCGCCATCGCGCGCGGGGAGTTGCCGCTGAACCGCGCCCTGGCCGTCGACGACGAGGACCGCGTCCGCGCCGCCGTGATCGAGCGGCTGATGTGCGACATGCGCGTCGACGTCGCCGCCGTCTGTCGCGACCACGGCTTCGCCGACGACCATCTGGCCGAGAGCCTGGCCGCTACCGAAGCCTTGCAGCTGGCCGGCCTGTGCGAGCGCGACGGGGCGGTGGTGTCGATCCCGGAACCGGCTCGCCGCCTGATGCGCGTGGTCGCCGCGGCCTTCGACGCGCGCCTGCCGCAGGCCGCGACGCGCCACGCCAAGGCCGTCTGACGGGCGAGGTTGCGCCCGGACAACGTCGCCGGGCGAACCAGGGCGCATCGTGACCCGAACGCCGAATGGGACAGTCCCGACCGGCAGGGGAAGCGAGATGAACACCCGAAGACTATGGTTCGTCCTCGCCCTGGTCATGGCGGTGTCCTTCACCGTCCTGGGGTTGATGGGACGCGAAATCCACCGGCAGGCGCCGCCCATCCCGACCCGCGTGGTCGACGCGAGCGGGCAGGTCCTGATCACCAAGGCCGATATCGAGACGGGCCAGCTGGCCTGGCAATCGATGGGCGGCCAGCAGGTCGGTTCGATCTGGGGCCACGGCGGTTATGTCGCGCCCGACTGGTCGGCCGATCAGATCCACCGCGAGTCGACCGCGCTGCTGGACCTGTGGGCCCAGCGCGACTTCAAGGCGCCGTACGACACGCTGCCGCCCGAGCAGCAGGCCGCTCTGCGCGAGCGCCTGAAGCGCGAGGTCCGCACCAACACCTACGATGCCAAGACCGGCGCGATCACCGTCAGCACGGACCGCGCCCAGGCCATGGCGGAGGTGCGCAAGCACTACGAGACCCTGCTGGGCTCGGACCCGGCGCTGGAGAAACTGCGCGAGCAGTACGCCATCGCCAACGGCGCGGTGAAGGATCCGGCCCGTCGCGCGGCCATCGCCAGCTTCTACTGGTGGACCGGTTGGGCGGCCAGCACCGACCGTCCGAACTCGGAGATCACCTACACGGCCAACTGGCCGCATGAGGAGCTGATCGGCAACCGGCCGACCACCGCCACGATCGTCTGGTCGATCGCCAGCGTGATCCTGCTGATCGCCGCCGTCGGCGCCCTGGTCTTCTGGCACAGCAAGACCAAGACCGAGGACCATCTGGTCGCTCCGGCCAAGGATCCGCTGGCGGCCCTGAAGCCGACGCCGTCGATGAAGGCCACGGGCAAGTACTTCCTGACCGTCATCGGCCTGTTCCTGCTGCAGGTGGGCCTGGGCGCCGTCACGGCCCACTACTCGGTGGAGGGACACGCCTTCTTCGGCGTGCCCATCTCCGACATCATCCCCTATGCGGTGACCCGCACCTGGCACACCCAGCTGGCCGTTTTCTGGATCGCTACCGCCTGGCTGGCCACGGGCCTCTATGTCGCGCCGATGATCTCGGGCCACGAGCCCAAGGGTCAGAAGCTGGGCGTGGACCTGCTGTGGGTCGCGCTGGTCATCGTCGTCCTGGGCTCCATGGCCGGCGAGTGGCTCGGCGTGCAGCAGGTGTTCGACCTGAACGCCAACTGGTGGTTCGGCCACCAGGGCTGGGAATATGTCGACCTGGGCCGCTTCTGGCAGATCCTGCTGTTCGTCGGCCTGATGAAGTGGCTGGTCCTGGTCGGTCGCGCCTTGTGGCCGGCCCTGAAGGCCCCTTCGGAAAGCAAGCCGGTCCTCTGGATCCTGTTCCTGTCGACCATCGCCATCGGCCTGTTCTACGGCGCGGGCTTCATGTGGGGTAAGCACACCCACATCAGCATGGTCGAGTACTGGCGCTGGTGGGTGGTCCACCTGTGGGTCGAAGGCTTCTTCGAGGTGTTCGCCACGGCCGTCATCAGCCTGCTGATGGTCAAGCTGGGTCTGGTGCGCGCCAAGTCGGCCAACGGCGCGGTGCTGTTCGGGACCATCGTGTTCCTGTTCGGCGGCGTGCTGGGCACGGCCCACCACTGGTACTTCGCCGGCACGCCGGTCTCGGTCATCGCCATCGGTTCGGTGTTCTCGGCCCTCGAGGTCGTGCCGCTGGCCCTGATCGGCGCCGAGGCCTTCGAGACCTTCAGCCACACCAAGGCCGCCCCCTGGGTCGCGACCTATCGCTGGCCGATCTTCTTCTTCGTCGCGGTTTCCTTCTGGAACCTGCTGGGCGCGGGGGTCTTCGGCTTCATGATCAACCCGCCGGTCAGCCTGTACTTCATCCAGGGCCTGAACACGACGGCCACCCACGGCCACGCCGCGCTCTTCGGGGTCTACGGCATGCTCGGGATCGGCCTGCTGCTGTTCTGCTTCCGCGGCCTGGCGCGTCGGGAGGCCTGGGACGACCGTCTGCTGGCCCTGACGTTCTGGCTGCTGAACGGCGGCCTGGCGATGATGATCTTCCTGTCGCTGCTGCCGGTGGGCGTCATCCAGGCGATCGCCAGCATCGAGCACGGCCTGTGGTTCGCCCGCTCGCCGGCGGTGATCCACTCGCCGGTGGTCCAGACCCTGGTCTGGATGCGGGTGCCCGGCGACATCGTCTTCGCGGGCGGTGCGCTCACCCTGGCGGTGTTCGCCGCCAAGCTGGTGCTGGGCATTCGCCGCCCGGCCGGCAAGCAAGCCGTGACCCCCGTCGCGGCCGAATAGACGGCCAAGACCCGTGCCAGGCGCGCATCCCATCGCGCGCCTGGCGCACTCGGCCGGGACCTCTTCCGCCTGGCCAGCTCGCCCCCGTGGTTCGCGCCTCGGGGGCGAGGTCGTCTCAGTCGTCCGCGGTCGGGCGAGCCGCCAGCCAGAGGCTGACCAGGCCGCCCGCGACAATGACCGGCGCCAGCGCCAGCAGAACCTGGTTGGGCGACCGGCCGGCGCCGATCAGGGTGGCGGCCAGCAGCGGGCCGGCCGCCGAACCCAGCCGTCCCATGACCACCGCCGCGCCGACGCCGGTGCCGCGCAAGCGGGTAGGATAGAAACCTGGCGCCAGGCCGTAGACCACCGACTGGACCCCGGACACCGTCGCCCCCAGGGCCGCGCCGACCACGAGGAAGATCGCCAGCGAGGCGGGCGCGCCCGCGGCGGCGGTCACCGCGAGCGTCGAGGCGCCGAAAGCGCCCAGGATCGTCAAGGTGCGCCAGCGGCGGTGATCCATCAGCCAGCCGACCGTGATGCTGCCGGCCGCTCCGGCCAGGTTGAAGGCCATCTGGATGAGGCCGGCGTCGGGCCGGCTCAGGCCCTTGCCGATCATCAGCGACGGCAGCCAGCTGAGCAGCAGATACATGATCAGCAGGGCCAGGAAGAACGCGAGCCACAGCAGCAGCGTCGTGAAGGCTCGGCCCTGGCCGGTCAGCGCCTCGATGAAGCCCGACTTCTCGGCGGACGTCGCCGCCTGGGGCTTGGGCGAACTGGGCAGCAGGGGAATGGCCAGAAGCATGGCCAGCAGGGGACCGACGCCGCCGACATAGAAGATCATGCGCCAGTCCGAGGGCTCGGCCCCCGCCAGGCTCACGAGGCTGGCCAAGGCGCCGCCACAGGGCAGGCCTGCATAGAGAAAGCCGACGGCGCGCCCTCGCAGCTTGGGTGAGACGCTCTCGGCGACGATGGCGATCAGATTGGGCAGGGCGCCGCCCAGGCCGACGCCGGTCAGGAAGCGCGCCACGAGCAGGCCGTGCAGGTCATGGGCCAGGCCCGTGGCGATCGAAAGCACCCCGAATGCGGCCACCGAGACCAGCAGCGTGGCCTTCCTGCCGAACCGATCAGAGAGCCGGCCGCCCAGCGCCGCGCCGGCCATCAGTCCGAATGTGCTGATGCTGAAGAACCAACCCAGATTCTCGGGCTTGAGGCCCAGATCGGGCGCCAGGCGCGGTGCGGCGACACCGGCGGCCTGGAGGTCGAACCCCTCGAACAGGGCAAGCAGACAACAGATCGCGACGGCGATCAGGCCGCCTGACGATCGAGGCGCGGTTTGGTCGCCGGTGGTCATCGGATCTCCTAGTGTTTCCTCGAGGCCGGACTCTTCGGTCCGATCCGTGATGGTGGATGGCCGATCAGGCCAGGTCGGACATCACGTCCGCCGCCTCGGTGAAGGCGGTGTTGGCGGCTGGCACGCCGGCATAGATCGCAAGCTGCATCAGGGTTTCCTTCAGCTCGTCCTCAGTGAAGCCGCCTTGCTCCAAGCCGGCGCGGACGTGCAGGCGAAATTCCTCCCAGCGGGCCAGGCTGGCGCATATGGCCAGCACCAGCAGACGACGCGTGCGATGGTCCAGGCCCGGTCGCCCCCAGATCTCGTTCCAGGCGTAGCGGGTGATCATCGCCTGGTAGTCGGCGGTGAAGGCCGTGCGCTTGGCCAGCGACTTGTCGACCCAGGCGTCGCCCAGCACCTTGCGGCGCGTCGCCAGGCCGGCCTCGAACAGCGTGTCCTTGGCGTCCTGAACGGCGCCGCCGCGCAGCACCTCGCCGACGAAGGCGCGCACGGCGCCGGCGAGGGCGGTCGGAACCTCCAGGCTGGGCAGGTGGGCGCCGCCGATCTCGACGTGGCGCGCGCCGGGCACCGCGGCGACGATCTTGTCGGCGTGACCTTCGAACGGCGTGGCGACATCCTTGGCCCCGGTAATCACCAGGGTCGGAGCCTTGATCGCGGTGAGGCCCTCCAGCAGCGCCATGTCGCGGATCGCCGCGCCGCAGCCGCGATAGCCATCGGGGTTCTGGGCCAGCATGGCGGCGCGGACGGTCTCGACCACCTCGGGATGCTGGGCGCGGAAGGCTTCGGAAAAGAAGCGGCCCATGACCGGCTCGACCAGCGGGGCCATGCCCTCCTTGCGGATCAGTTCCAGGCGCTGGTCCCAGACCGACGGGTCCATGGCTGGGGAGGTGCAGGCCAGGATCAGGGCCTCGACGCGCTGGGGCGCCTTGGGGGCCAGGGCCATCAGGATCATCGCGCCCAGGGACGTGCCCAGCAGGCTGGCCTTCTCGACGCCCGCCGCGTCCATCACCGCCAGTACGTCTTCAGCCAGCAGATCCAGGCTGTAGTCGTCGGCCGGCGCGTCCGAGGCGCCGTGGCCGCGGGTGTCCATGCGCAGAACGCGGAAGTCCGGCGTCAGCAGCGGAACGACCGGGTCGTAGAGCGACAGGTCCGTGCCGATCGAGGTCAGCAGCACCAGCGCCGGCTTGTCGGTCGCGCCGTCCTGCCGCCAGTAGATCCTGGCGCCGTGCGAGATGGCGAAGGGCATCAGCGATCCTTTTGGTAGGCGGCCAAGGCTTGAGCCGCCAAGGTTTCGGACTCGCCGGTGTCGGTTCCGACATCGGCGGCGGCGAGGTTGGCGGCCATGCGGGCGGTGTCGACGTCGAGGCCTTCGATCACCGGCCCCATGGCCGACAAGGCGCCGTGGGTCAGCTGGAACAGCTCGGCCAGCACCGGCGCCTCGGCCTGCCAGCCGCCTAGACCGCGTTCGTGCTGCTGGGGCAGGGCGGCCATCAGCGTCGCGGCAAGGTGAGGCGCGCGGATCGCGGCGGTCAGGGCGATCTGGCAGCTGGTCGGGTTGCGCTTGTGGGCCATGGCCGAGGAACCGCCGCGACCTTCGACATGGGGCTCGAAGGCCTCAGCCACCTCGCCCTGGGCGAGCAGGGCGATGTCGCCGGCGATCTTGCCGACCGCGCCCGTCAGGATGGCCAGGCTGGCGCCGAGACCGGCCAGGCCCTCGCGGCGCGCGTGCCAGGGCGTGTCGGCGGCGGGCAGGTCGAGCCGCTCGGCCAGACGTTCGACGACCGCCCGGGCCTTGCCGTCCAAGCCTGCCAGCGAGCCCGTCGCACCGCCCAGTTGCAGCTGGATGTTGGCCGTCTCGCGCTCGAACCGGGCCAGGGCGCCGGCGACGCCTTGCAGCCAGCCGGCGACCTTGAGCCCGAAGGTTATGGGCAGGGCGCCTTGCAACAGCGTGCGGCCCAGCATCGGTGTGGCGGCGTGTCGCTCGGCCAGCACGGCCAGGCTCTCGGTGAGGCGGCGAGCCTCCTTTACAACCAGCGCGGCGCCGGCCTTGGCCTGAAGCATCAAGACGGTGTCGGCGAGATCCTGGCTGGTGGCGCCCTTGTGGACCAGTGCGGCGGTCTTGGGGGTAGCGATCCGCTCGCGGATGATTTTGACCAGCGGTATGGCCAGGGTGCCGGCATGGGCCGCCGCCTCGGCCAGAAGCTCGACGTCGGGGCGCTCGACACAGGCGGCGGCGATGGCCGCGGCGGAGGCCTGATCGAGCACCCCGACGTCCGCCTGCGCCTGGGCCAGGGCGGCCTCGAAGCGCAGGGCCGCGTCCAGCATGGCCTCGTCGCCGAACACTGCAAGCATGGCGGGGGAGGAGGCTGGTCGGTCGCGGATCAGGGAGGGCAAGGGCGGCTCCGTTTCGTCAGATGTCGAAGAACACGGTTTCGCGCTCGCCTTGCAAGACGATGTCGAAGCGCCAGACTCCGCCCGTCTTGCGGGCGACCAGCGTGTCGCGGCGTTCGGCAGGGACAAGGGCCAGGATCGGGTCGGTTGCGTTTTCAGAGGCGTCCTCGAAATAGACCCGGGTGACCAGCCGCTTGATCAGGCCGCGCCCGAAGACGCCGACGGCGATGTGTGGCGCTTGCTGGCTATTGCCGGGACCGGGCGTCGGGCCCGGCCGCACGGTCCGGAAGCGATAGAGGCCCTCGTCGCTGGTCGAGGCGCGGCCGAAGCCGATGAAGCCCTCGTCCAGCGGGATCTCGGCGCGGGCGTCGTCGGGGCTGGCGTAGCGGCCAGCGGCGTTGGCCTGCCAGATCTCGATCATGGCGTCGGACACAGGTTTGCCTTCGGCGTCGTAGACCACGCCCTCCAGTGTGATGACCTCGCCCGCGACCGCGCCCTTCGGCGGCGCCAGGTTGAGGACATAGTGCTCTTCTGGGAAGAGTTCGGGCCGCGCGCCCATGTCGGATTGGCCGACCAGGTCCGCGCCGCCCTTCCAGGGCAGGCCGTAATGGAAGAACGGCCCGACGGTCTGGGACGGGGTTTGGCCAAACAGGTCGGGATCCTGATTGTCCAGTCGAGGCGCGGGATTGGCCTGCTTAGTGGTCATGAGGCTCTTCCGTCGGAGTCTGGTCGCGGCCGCGCAGCACGATGTCGAACAGATAGCCCAGCGCCCAGTTCGGGCGCGTGGTCTCGATGTCGAAGCGCGAGATCATGCGGTTGCGATAGGGCAGGGGAACGGCGTTGGCGATCGGATCGATCTCGATCAACGGATCGTCGGGGAAGTACATCTGGGTGATGATGCGGCTGGCGAAGGCCGGGCCCAGTAGCGACAAGTGGATGTGCGAAGGCCGCCAAGCGTTGTGGTGGTTGCCCCACGGATAGGCCCCGGGGCGCACGGTGACGTACTGGTAGCGGCCCTCGGCGTCGGTGACGACGCGGCCGGCCCCGGTGAAGTTGGGGTCCAGAGGCGCGTCCCACTGGTCCTTCTTGTGGATGTAGCGACCGGCGGCGTTGGCTTGCCAGATCTCCATCACGGTGTTCGGAACCGGCCGGCCGTTCTCGTCGAGCACGCGACCCGAGACCACGATCCGCTGACCCTGCGGCATGGCCTTGTGCTGGGTGGTGAGGTCGGCGAGGGACGATCCCATCAGGTTCTCCCAGCAGCCGGCCGGACCGGTGGTTTCGGTCAGGGTCTGGGGGATCTTGATCAGCGGCTGGCGCGGCGAACGGGGAACGGTCGAGGCGTAGGGCGCATGCAGCGACGGCGGCTGGCCGGCGTCCTCGCGATTGTAGCCGGGAGGCAGGATCAGGCTCATGTCGGTCTCCTAGACGCGCTCGAAGGCGAGCGCCGTGCCCTGGCCGACGCCGATGCAGAGGGTGGCCAGGCCGCGCTGGCCGCCGGTCGCCTCCAGCTGGCGCAGGGCGGTCAGCACCAGCCGGGCGCCGGACGCGCCGAGCGGATGGCCCAGGGCGATGGCG